>TARA_R100001463_G_scaffold38265_8_pt1 | contig 14613 bp, 27 predicted proteins | sample TARA_R100001463 | Tara Oceans TARA_R100001463 (sample SAMEA2622242) | marine metagenome | biome: marine biome (ENVO:00000447); feature: deep chlorophyll maximum layer (ENVO:xxxxxxxx); material: "saline water (ENVO:00002010), including plankton (ENVO:xxxxxxxx)" | depth 40 m
CAAGTAAAGGTTACGACAGAGCTACAAGTCCAGGTGGTAAAGAGTTTCACACTGGTGGTGGTGTACCATACTGGGAAGACAGAAATAAAAATAACAATGGTACAAAATTAAATCCATATTTAGGAAATTCATAATGGCTAATACTAAAAAAATCGAGGGTGGTGGCGAAGAGTTTATCCTTGATATGATACACCCTAGTAATTACATAGGAGGTACATGGCATGACCCTTATGGTTCAGGTATAAAAAGAACTCCCGAACAAGTTAAAGAATGGAATAAAAAGTTATCTCAAAATCATGTAGATATGTTGCGTATACAAGGTCAACATTTTAAAACTTGGCAAGATAGAAATTCTGCTAATGATGGAACAAAGTTAAACGGTCCTATGATGGTAGTGCCTCAAAATCCAGGGCCTGAATTCTATGAGGAAGCTCGTAAAACATTCGAATGGTATGGAAAAGTACAGAAAGACCGAGCTGTTCTAAAGAAAATGGATGAATATGATAAACAAATTTTTAAAGCTAGGCCAGGTCGCTAATGGCTAACAAACCTAGACGTTCAAAAAGAAAACCAAATATTAACCAAGGTGTATATAATAAGCTTGATGTTGCAGACCAAAAAGCTTATAAAGATTCAGCTGGTTTACCTTATATAAAAAGATATAGAGAAACTATTGGTGGCAAACCAGGAACAAAAGAAAGACCACCTGGCCCAAGACAACTGCCTGATACAGGAGGAAGTAAAAAAATTAATACACCTGACTCTAATGGATTTATAGGTGCAGGATTAACTGGATTAGGTAGAAACGAATTACAAAGACGTGTTCAGCAACACAATGCACTAGCACAAAAAGCATTTGAATCAGCAGGTGGTGGTAAAAAAGAAGCATTAACTGCAGCTGATGTAGCTAATGTATATCGTGGTTTAAGATTTCAAAATCGTGCAAAGGTTATGAAAACTATGGCTGAATATGAAAAGATTGGTAAAGATTATTACCCTAAGAATAAAAAATAATCTGCGTCAATTGTTAGAAGCGATTACTTTCTCTTTTTAAAAAACCTTTTAATAAATCTCTGTATGCCACTGAAGTTCCTACCCTCTGTCTTCCATCATATATATCGTGATGATACTTACATAATATCGCTACATTATTAATGTCAAACTTTCTTTTCTTATTACCGCCCATACCTATACCTTGTATGTGTGCTAACTCCAGCCATTTGTTGTCGTTACAATAAGCCCACTCACAGCGTCCCCCTGCACGCTGCATGGCTTCTTCACGCAGCTCTGATAAACTATCCATCTATTGTAAAGTACATACCCTGAGGTAAGTCCCATCCTTGTTTAATATCCATCCATCTTACTTTGCCTGGTTCATGTGAACCACTGTATATGCAATTAGATATATACATAAACATTAGAGTTGTAACTTGTTTGTTCTCACGATAATAATCTAATGAAGATTTTTCTATAAGTTTTAATATGTAATCTATTGTACGTTGTGTTACTTCACCGTGGTCTTTCTTTGTCTTAGGACGCATAGCATGTTCTATGTTAATAGTGTCATTTAACCCGGCAGTTACTTTACGTGGACATAACTTAGCTTTACGTATAGCGTCTTCTGTATGTGTAAGACTTACCTTTATATCTAAAGTATCTCTATCAAATTTATATTTGACATATATAGGTATGTCTTTATCAGTAAGACCTAGTAATCTTTTACCACCAAATGTTTCAATAGTCTTAGCTAATTCTATTTTTTCTTTTACCCACTCCCTACGTCTAGCTCTAGCACTGACGTCTGTAGTGTGGTCACGTTCTTCTCTTGTTGTGAATGATTTAAAGTTATTCATTATTCCTCCTCTAATTGTCCTAAGTGATAGTTATAATCTATTACAAATTTATCCATTAAGAACCTAAGCTTTTTCATATCAGGTCCTACATTAAATGTGTCACTACCACATGCTTTATTAAACTGTTGTGCCCATACTTTCATATACTTTGGATGTGTAAATATATTCACATCATTAACGTCAAATGGTTTCTTACCCATATGTTTCATCTCCTAATCTTTGTATACATTCACCGCACCAATCTGTAATTATTTCATCTGTAAAAAAATTTTCCTTACATACCATACAGATTAAATTTTGTGTGTGATGTATTTGTCGTCTGAAGTTTTTAAAGACATTAGATAAACTCATCTATATGTCCCCATACTTTTTCACAGTAATCACAATAAACTTGGTCAGTTATTGGACATACTATTGATAATTTTATACCACAACATTTCATTGTCATACCCTTTCCAACAGTGTTTACTACTATTCCAATGATGCCAACCGTCATTGTATACTAACCAAGAAGCCACTGCTGTAGATACTTCTGGATTAAATCTATTGTTTATTATACCAAGCTTAGGTGTTAACCAAGCCCAAGTATCATCATTGAATTGCCAGAGTCCAACATCTTGCGTCCCATTTGTATTATTACCAACTGCACGTGTGCGGCCACGGCTTTCACAGTAAATAATATTAAGTGATTGCAAGATGTCTTCCTCCTTAAAATACCTGGATACTATGTCTGTGTGTCTAGATACAACTACTATTTTATTTTGTACTTGTAAACATTCTTTGTATTCAGGTAAGTTGTTAGGTGTAAGTAACATAGGAAACAAACACCCAACAATTATTTCTATCATTAGCTAATGGCAGCTTTTGTTGGTAGTTCAGTACAATAATAATGTACTAAGCCACGCTTTTTACTCGGTAAAGTTGTTATCTTATAACCTTCCTGCCTAAGGTTATGTATAATACCACCAAATCTATGGCAATATAATTCAGCTACAAACTCCCAGTTACTTATAGGACTTTCTCCCATATATCTAGTAAGTATATAAGCTACAAGTTGTGTCTTACTTTTAATGTAGGCTGGTATATCTTCACCTCTAAATGATTCAGGTATCATACTCCCCACTCTTCTGGTATATCACTGTTATCTAACCACCATGACTTACGCCATTTACCTGTGTGTCCACCACATATAACAGGGTCATCTTTACTACATGTAAAGTCTGGACTTTTATCTGACTTTTTACTGTTACGATTATCGTATACCATTGACTGACAATAAGGACATTTTAAATCCTTACGATACTTTGCTTGTTCTGACATTTTATTTATGACCTCTCCGACTATACCACTAGAGTCTTGAAGACCTGGTGTTATGTCTGTACTGTCTAATCCTACCGCTTTTAATTTCTCTTGTATATCCATACTTTCAAAATCAATATCACTATATTCTACAGGCATATCAACTAACTTTTCAATCATATTGAAATACTTTGTTAACTGTTCGTCTGTCCAATCTGTCTTTAGCTTAGGAAATTTCATGGTACGTGCATAGTCGTTAGCAAGTCCCATAATCTTATGTAATGTCTCTGTATTCTTTACATCAGTCGTCATGCTTTGTATAGTCTTAGCTATAAATTCTAAGTCCTGCATTAGAATGGTGGTTCTTCTGGTGTATCATCAGCTGTATCGCTGCTATCTTCACCTATAATACTATCCATAATATCATTCATACGTTTGACATCTTCCTTAGTAGGTTTGTTTTCTTTCTTACGCATGTCAACCTTAGTAACTTCTACATTATCTTCAGGTTCAGAATCAGCGGTAGCTTCTTCTTCTGACTGTTTGCTGCCTGACCATAGCTCTACGCCAAGTCCAAACCTCATACATGCACGTTTAAATGCGTCAGATTCTGCGTCTTTTAAGTTAGTGCCATCGTTAAACTTATCGTTGTTTAACTTGAATGTATCTATATCACCAAAGCCATCGTAACTTCCCATGTCTTCAATAGTTATAGTACCTTTAGCACCTACTATTCTGTTCTCACTGTTATGTGTACCATAGATAGGTTCACAATGCCAGGTGTATTTAACTCCACTGTCCCGTAGTCGTTCAACATAATGTGCGTGTGGCACATAGTCACCGAACTTACCTGCGGGTGCTTTTCTTACTAACTCCTGTGGAAAAGGGGATAGCAAGTCAACGTTATTGCTCATAACATTCCTTCCTGTATTTTTATGTACGATTACATAAGTAGTGAGTACATAAAAATACTTCTATTCAATTTCTAAGTCTAATAGCTTTCTTAAATTATGTATACCACGTTCTATTGGTACCATTTTAAAATCGCCTTCGTCATTCATTAGTATAAAGTGTGGCTTATCACCTAAACCACTGTACTCTATACTTTGTAAATGCCATTTAGACTTGACATTATTAATAGTCATATTAGTATTATATCTTTTTTTATTCGTTATTGCCAAGCTTAACTAAGTATTCAGCTGTTACACCTAAACCTGGTTTAGCAAACAACAACCATTGACATGGTCTACCCATGCTAGCTAATTGTTCTAAGGCATATGTGTTGTAGCTTTCAGTACTTCCATTAACCCATAACCTTACGTCATTAACATACATCGTTGTAGGTGTATGAAAATGTCCAGCAATTGCATAGTCAAAGTCTGGCATCAGACCTCTAGATGCTAATGCTTTCCAACCTAATAGCTTCTTACCAAAGCCATACCAAGGGAAACCACTGTGTCCTCTTACATTGTCACCATGCCATACAAAGAACTTACATTCTTCTCCTACATCTGCAATGTCGAACCAATGGTTATCACCTGTGCTATCAGGGATAGTCCATGACATTCTTTTTTCATTACGATATATCATTGACATAATCTTTCCAAGCATTCTATCTGCATTGGAATCTGGATGGTAGTCTTTACGTGCTCTACCACCAAGGCTGCCATGATTACCTATTACCCAATGAACTTCTACTTCGTTAAAGTTTGCTAGTAATATGTCAAAGAACTTTGTCAATATTCTAGGTCCATCTATTGTCACTTGGTTATATAAACTAGCGTCAATAAGATGTGTTTGACCTGGGAATATAAGCTCACCTTCTACTATATCTCCTGCAGCTAACACTACGCATTTGTTAACTGGGTGTGCAGAACGTTGTACATTAGTAAGCTCTACTATCTTATTAGCATATTCAACAACACGTTCTTCTGCTACTTCTGTATTGTAGTCAGGTGTTACCTTTGCTAATTGTATATCTGATAGTACTGCTACTGCTACCTCTTCGTTCTTAGTTCGCTTATGTAACTTAGGCTTTGGTATCCTAGGTTTGTCCCACGTCCTTAGGTTTGTAGATACTGCGTCATACACAGCGTCAACCATGTCAGCTTTTTTGTTCTTAGCTTTCTCTAACTTTCGTAAGAGTTTTAGATTGTCAGCTTTTAACTCGGCTATCTTGGATGACTCTGCTTCTGCTAGCAGTTTTTCTATATTAACTTTCTTTGACATTAGCGTCAACTATATTCTGAAAGTGATGCCTAACTGCAGTCTCACTTATCTTTATATTATAATGTTGTTTTAATAGTCTTGATACAACGAAGGGTTTGACTGGTCGTCCAGCTTTTACTCTGTCTTCAAGGCCATCCCAAAAAGGTTTCGCCTCGTCAGTTATTCGACTAAGTATAGCAGTTCTCTTACCATTCTCTGCTTCGTCAAGTAATTCATTTATATCCATGTGTTCATTATAACAGTTTTATTTAGTATGCAATTAACTAAGTAATTAATTCCAAACTAAATAACATTCATTACGAATATATGTACTAAGCACCTACATACTGGCTCAATCCAATCCATTCTATACCTACGTAAAGAATTGGTGTCTAGTATCAGGTAAGTAGCACCGATAATGCTAGTGGTTACCTTCAATCTATTGGACGTTTATTCATAAGACGCAATAATAGTTATATAGTTCTTGATTGACTATGGCATAATCTCCTTTTCATTTCCTCGATATCGGTTCCTTACTGACACGAACTACTCACCTCGTACGTGGAACGATAGCCACGAACTCGTCTCGTAGTTCTTCGTCAACAGGAACCTCTCTACTGGGTATGCGTAGCAGTGTTCACTATGGGTTGATTGTTGACTCTAAGATGTAAACCTGTTGCAAGCTCTCCTTGCACTCTATTCTGCTACTCACATAGCTTTGATAAGCGGAAAGGAACACCTACTGTCTTGCGACATTACTATGTGTACCGTTTATCTTACTATGTATTTAGTTTTAATGCGTATTCTTTTACTTCATCTATATCTTTTAAGTTAATAATTTTATTCTTAGTACATAGGTCATAACATTCTTTAAGTAAATTAAATCCTGATGTATCACCGTGTGCACCAAAGACATACATATCTGACACCCAGATTCTTCTAGCTGGCATAGTAGATAACCATTGTAATGCTGGTCCGTCTACTACATTACCTCCACCTGAATGTTGGTCTAGGTATTTATCTGTAACACGCTTACCATTCCTAGCAATAATTCTTAAGTCACCTGTTCTATAGCTACCGTTATACATAGCTATATTAACTGCGGGTAACATCTTCATTATCTCTAGTATGTCTTCACTATTAAACATCATAGAACCTGATGCGTCTATTAGTATGGTGCCTCCTTTAACATTAAGTTTTTGTTTGAATATCTTTCTATCAATACAAAATCTATTAATGTATTTAGGATTGTAACCATAATCCATAGGTCTATATTGTCTGCTACCTTTAAGCAATGCTTGTAAGTTAACAGATAATGGTGGGTTATGTGTAGTCATCTCTCCCCATTTACCAATACCGGAACCTGTTTTGTATGTCATTTGTTGTAATAGTTCTGTACGCATACGATTTTCTAATGACTTAACTGTACCGTCTAGTGTATCTTCATCTGATTCTTCGGACTCATCACCTTCTTCACCTTCGCCACCTTGTTCCTGACTTGGTGGTTGATATGGTTCGGGTGGTTCCATAAATAATTCTAAATACTGAGACAATTCATCTGCCATTCTTTGTGTCTTTCTATAGCTAGGTGATTGCCCGGCACGATTGTTACGCATCTTATATATAAATCTATTTATAATATCTTTACATAATGATAGTTCTGCTTTACGAAATGGTGATACATCTTCCCATGTATCTATAGCACTATCAATTGTACTCATAAATTTTGTATGTTGTTCTGATAATTCTATTGAATTATAACCATGCTCCTTATCGTTATACATAGTTGCAAGTTCAATACCTGTTAGTATCACATCTGCACCAGGTGATTGATATATCATTTGTTTAGTTCTATGTTGTAACATATCTAAACACATAAATGATTGTTCAATACCTAGTTCGTTTCGTGCTAATAGAAAATACATACGCAATGACTCTATAGTATCCATAGCTTCCTTGCGTGTACCTGGTTTAAGTTTACCTCTAGTAGCTGGCGACCATTTAGCGTGTGCTATTTGTTTACGCCTTATCATACGACTGTGATTTACATTACATAATGTACAATGTCTATCCATAGGTACATACATTTTCTTATTTAAGTTATCTGTATCTGCGTCTGGTTTATTGTCGGTTGTTTCAAACACATCCCAGGTATCCCCAGTTACTATCTGGGGATAAGGGTATGCTTTCTGTTGACTGTACATTATGCTTTAGATAATATAATTGCGTCTACTAATTCTTCTGCTTTTTCACCGAACACTAATCTACCTGCTGTTTCTGGTGTAAATCCTTTATCTTGTAAGTCAAAGAATTCTTTCCAAGCACGTACTGATACACGGTCTTCCGGGTCATCAATAAGTGTGGTGTCGTTAATAACATCATGCCATTCCTTAGGGAACTGTGCTAATGCACTTGGATGTATGCTATTAACATAGATTTTAACTGGAAACCTATCCTTTAATGCAAGTGGTAGACTCTCCGGTGGGCTGTTAGTTGTAGCTACAACTTGAAAGCCTTCGGCTGGTCTAACTGTTTCCTTTGTGTCATTGTTAAGTGTTAACATAGCAATGTCTTGGTCATCTAATATAGCATGCAAGAATGTCATTGCGTCTGGTGATGCGTGGTCTATCTCATTGATGACTAACCTACCGCCATTACGCCATGCTTGTATTGCAATACCATCATGCCATTCAAATGTACCTGTACTTGAAGGCTTATAGAAACCTTCTAAGTTTGCAGAAGCTGTGTCTTCTGTCATAGTAATTTGAAATACATTAGCAAGTCCGTCCATAGTTAATGGTGTACCTTGCTTAACTGCACTGTATGTTTTACCTGTACCTGGTGGCCCGTATAATAATACACGCCTTGATTTACCTAATACCTGTTGTATTAGTTTCCAACAATCGTTTTCCATATTGTTATCCTTCCTATTCTTCTTCAAGATAATCGTTAGGTATCCATTTAGCATAGATATCTATACAATTATCTGCTCTATTTCTTCTTTGACATACAATAAACTTACCTAAACCTTCTAGGTGTTCTATGTTTTTTTGTATGAATTTCATTATGTTTCTAGCTGTACCTGATATCCACCTTGGTGATGTACCAATAACAAACCAAGTATCTGGTGTAGCTAATAACACTTTAACTTTCTCATCACTAAGTAACTTAGCTGTATTACCTCTGCCTGCAGTATCCGGTTTACCCGGTGTAGATGCATACATACCTGTAGGTAATGTCATTCTTCACTTCCTTTCAAGTAATCCTCAACATCATCTGCAATCTTGTCACCTGATGTTATGAATTCTATATTATTCTTTGTCATATTAAACAAATTATCTGTGTCTTCTGTTAAATGACACTGTATAGTTGTAGGTTCTATAGATAACCAAGCTTTAAATACACCACGGTCTTCACTTGATTGTCTTATTGCCTCTATCTCATCTATAGTATAAGCTTTATCATTACCGTCACCATCTATTAAAGGGTGCATAGACATAAAGTCTGTCATAATTTCTGCTCTACGCTGTGTTACTACACTAACTGCTTGGACTATAGCTTGTACATTTGTTACTGCGTCAATGTGTACTTCAAATACTTCTGGTTCATCATATGAATCATGTATCTTATCATCATGACTATCAAATCCTGCATAAGCTACCGTAACTGTATAACTCTTAACTCTACCTGCATTGCTATGTTCAATGTGTGGCATTATTCTTCCTCACTTTCATACCAACTATCGTTGGCTTTATATGCTTTACTTACTTGGTATATCACTGCTTCGTTAAGCATTGCACACCAACCTTTTATTTTTGCGTCAAGCTTTTGGTAATTGCTTGATGTAGCTGCGTTAGATAAATCATTAATAGTCCATTTAATTATTTGTTTTAATTGGTCATTACTTAATGTATCTAACATCTCTTCTATATTTGGTTCGGCCATATACATTCCTCTCTTGTCGGCTGATTTCGAAAGTGATGAAGCCGACAAGAGAAGGGCATTTCTTTTGCCGGCAACAACACTGTATTCGTTAAGCGTTACTCGGTATGAATAACTTGTAACCTACCTCCACCTATTCACAGCACGCTATGACGTACAGTTCCTGATAGATTACAAGTTACTCACACTATGGACATCACTTGCGTGACGGCTAGTCAAAGGGGCACTAGCAGTGTGAGTAACTGTGCATTTCAAGTAAGTGTTTCCGTACTTGAACTGTCTTGACTTATAGATAGTTTCTCTTCTAATATCCTTTGTTCTATATCAAAATCTAATTGACATTCTTCACATACATGTTTACTATTTCTTAAGCAAGTTCCGTATGGACAACTTAAGTCTATATTTGAATCAACATTCACAACATTCATCACAATCTGCGTCTATTATATCTGTTAATGTAAAGACAGCAACATTCTTTTCACATCGTCTACACCATAGTTGTATGTGCATACCATCTTTAGTTAAACCTACATCTAATATTCCCCAATCTCTTGGTGGCATACCTTCTGGTCTATGGTCTAAACAACTGTTACATTGTGCATATAATTCTATTATATTCTTTTGTGCTAGGTTATCATTCGGTGATGTCGCCATTGATTGCTCCTTTAATAGTATCGTGCATAGCTGCAGTACTTTCTATTGCTTCCTTTGTATCCTCATCTGACCAAGGATAGTCGGACATACCTGAACCATTATCTAATTCAATCGTCCAACTGTTAGTGATATGTAAATCATATTCTCTAGCTATGTGATTAAGTAATAAGAATGGTTCTCCCCAGGCAGAATCAAACTTGATTGTAAGTTTACCTCGGTCATTCTTATATTCTGTGTCTAATATTTTAGTATCACAATCGCCCCACTTGGTTCCCCAGTTACGATACTGCCAATCAACTGGCTCATATGTACCGTGTTCTTTAATGATATCTTCTTTAACTATATCCATTAGTGGTCGTGGTCCATCGGGGTCTTCATACCATACATTGTAACGAACACCGTCAATAGTTCTTGCACCTTGTGTAAGTCCTTCGAATACACTAGGCATAGGCATACAATTAGTTAATTCTACTAATGTAAACTGACCTTCGTCCTCTGTAAAGTAATCGCTTTCTATTTTATTTATTAATGCTTTGACATCTGTCTCTGCACCTGTAATTACTGCTGTATTGTATGTCCAATTTGGCATATCATTTATCCTTTCCAAGATTAAATACTTTTTGTTCTAGTTGATACACTCTTTCGTGCATAGATTGTAATGCTTTATTAATAGTTAATAATACCTTAATTAATTCTTCGTTATTCATCAATGCCCTGCTCTTTCATCCGTGTAATAGCGTCTTGAATTAGTTCATTCATTTCTAACATATTGAATTTAGTATCATCGTCACCGTGTTTGTTAACATACTGTGTAAAGTCATCACGGAAACCATCATCTGTTAATGTACCTACCATAAGATTACGCATCAATTCATTAGGTTGATTACCTACTAACCTATCACTTGATGTTAAGTAATCCATCATCGTCATTTGTATCATTGATAGTAATTTAATTTTATCGTGTAATGTATTCAACATCTCTGTTAATATTTTAGTATCCATTACTCCTCCTCCTTGAATGTATCAAAACATTCATCGTGTGTACCTGTTATTAATAGTTCTCTATCACCGATTGATAACTCGGGAAAGCATTCTTGTATTAGCTTACCTTGGTTGTACCAAAAGACTCCTTGTGTAGGTATAGTAACATTGCTTATCTTGTTACATACAATACAAGGTTGTGTCTCTACTTCATATGTATCTGTGTTATAATCTCTGCTTACTACTGTAAACATATTGTCCTCCCTTTGTTAATATATATATCTGTCTCTCGATTACAATAGTTGTGAGAGAGACAGATATATTTAAGATATTAGAATGGTATAGTATCATCCTCATAATCGCTTTGGTTTGGTTCAACCTCGATGAAGTCATCATCTTGTATACCAAGATAATCTAAGTCACTCTTAACTCTTGAGTTCATTTGTTTATCTTGTTGGTTCTTAATTGCATACGCAATCATATTCTCTAGAGTTGTTACTTGACTTGCGTCAAATACACTCTCTAGTACCTCCATAGCTTTATACATAGCTACTATGTCATACTTTACTGGCGTGTTGTCAGCCATATCTTATCCTTTCTTCGTTAGTTGTATAGTTGTTACCAGGCAACAACCCGGTAAAAAAAACTTTTTTAACCAAGTGCTAGGGGGCTTTCGCCCCCCAACATTCCTTGTTACTCTTGGGGAAGTATCCCTTCAAGTACATCAACTTCAACACCTTGTTGTGCCGGTGTGGACACTGCAGCCTTGACAGCACTGCTAACTGTTAACCCTTTATTAGCCGGGTTATTGCTAGGATGTGTTGGCGATTGTTTAGATAACTGCCAAGCACCTTCCTTGGATAGGTGGGTAGGTACATCTTTGTACTTCCCGGTTTCTTTATCCTTCACGGATAGCCAAACCATTTGGGAATACAGCGTGTATTCTAGCCCGGTGACTACACACACTCTTGGTGTAGGCATTATGTTTTTGTTGCGTTTTGGGACTGCAACAGTCTCTGTTACTTCACTCATTATATTTCCTTTCTTGAGTTACTATTTATCGGATTGTCTTTCCGACTTCCTTTGTCGGAAGGAAAGACAATACGATAATTGTAAGTTAGTTATTAGCTTTATGTTATCACTATGAATATGTCTACGCATAATGGAACTTAAAACAACTACATACTCTTTCATTTTAATCTATTATCCTTCTTTCCGACTTCTCCTGTCGGAAGGAAAGAAGGATTATAGATTACAAGAGTATATAGTGTTTAAGTTACCAAGATATGCTTGACATATCGGGTATGACTACCATATGTCAACCGAAGGTTGTTCTTTATAGTACGTAAGGTCTAAAAAATATACTGGTAATCTTTACAGTATGTTGCTATTAAGTCAGTAAGGAGTTGCCTTTTTGAGCATGAGCGGGCATATACAGTATTGATTCTGATTAAACCTTTTCTTAATGTCCTTGGGTACTGCCTTTGTCTTTCTAGTTTACACTCTCACGTGTCAGCAGCTTTTGATGTCCCGGTCACCGCTTTACCTGTAACAAATTACTTGTGTTTAATGTTTGTAATAAATCAAACTATAGCATATAATTCTCACTATACAAACATCTACAGAAAGTTAGTGAATATGTCCACAAATCTCATCTGCATAGCTGAAGGTTGCAGAAAGAAATTGAAGGGTAGACAAAAGAAATTCTGCTCAGGGACGTGCCAGAAGCGTCAATTTGCTCGTGACAAGCGACATAATGACAAAGTGGACCCGAAGCCCATCAATAAAGAGTATAATGCTGATACAGGGGATTACGCCTCTGTACGTAGAGGGCAGTATTACCGAGCTTTCGTAAGCGAAGGTATAGCTGAAACAGTTGCAACTGGTGGGATATCAGTAGCTGAAGCAGCTTCCCTCCTTGGTTGTACTTCAGCTACGGTGTCCCGCATGCTCGCTGCCTACAAGATAGATAGTAGAAACGAAGTAGCAGCAGAAGATTGGGAACTATCAGAAGATGCAAGAGACTCATTAGAAAATTTTTCCGACTTCCGACACAAATACTTTAGAACAGAACTAGGAAAACATTATGACACCGCAGATTTTCATAGTAACTGGATTAATAACATTATTGATAGTATAGAAAACGGTAAAGAGTTATTGATACTGTCACCCCCAAGACATGGAAAGACTGAACTACTAATACACTTTGCTGTATATCAGATATGTAAGAACCCCAATACAAGAATTATGTGGGTTGGTGGTAACGAAGACATTGCAAAGAACGCATTATCTGCTGTACTTGATGTATTAGATACCAATGAAGAGTTAAGAGAAGACTTTTGTCCACCTGGACAATCTTTTAAACCTGATAACCGTTCAGGAAAGAACTGGTCACAGAATCAATTTACTGTAGGTACTAGAACAGTACCAGGTATTAAATCACCTACTATGGTTGCTGTAGGTAAAGGTGGAAAAATTCTTTCAAGAGACTGTGATATTATTATTGCTGATGACATTGAGGACCATCAAACTACAATGCAACCTGGTGCAAGAGAATCTACAAGACAATGGTGGACAACAACTCTTTCATCAAGAAAAGAGGAACATACTGCTGTAGTTGTAATTGGTTCAAGACAGCACCCTGATGATTTATATAATCACTTACTTGAATCAGATAACTTTACAAGCATAGTTGAAACAGCACATCAAATAGATTGTCCAATACCAGAACATCTTATAGAAGAACATATTGATTGTATGTTATGGCCAGGTAAAAGAACTTTTAAATGGTTGCAATCTAGATTGAATTCTGCTGAATCAACAGGTGGTAGGCAAACTTTCGAAATGGTTTATTACAATCAAGCATATGTAGAAGGTACGCAAATATTTACTATGAACATGATTGACCAATGTATGCGACCTGATTTAGTACTAGGACAAGTATATAAAAACTTACATCTTGTAGCTGGACTTGACCCTGCATCAAGTGGTTATCAAGCCAGTGTGTTATGGGGTATAGATACATACAGAGGTGAGTTGTATTTAGTTGACCTAGAAAATAAACGTGGTGGTGGTATTAGAGCTGCACTAGACCAAATGTCTGATTGGTTACATAGATATGATTGTAGACATTGGATAGTAGAAGAGAATGGATTTCAATCTGCTATTAGGCAAGATGCAGGAATAAAAGAATTTACATTACGTTCTGGTATACAAGTACAAGGACACATGACAGGTAAAAACAAACACGACCCACTCTATGGTGTTGGAGCTATGGCTGATTTGTTTGAAAATAGGAAAATTCATCTACCTACTGGTGATGGAGAATCTAATGCAAAAGTACAGAAATATAGACAACAATTGTTATACTTTGATGGTAAGCCTGTTTCTAAGCGAAACAAGGAAAAAACTGATATAGTTATGGCTAGTTGGTTTCCTATGAAAGTTTTTAGGCGGCTACAAAAAGAACACGCTGCTGATATAGGTTTAGATTATAACCCTAGTTATGGAGAGTACAAAATGACGGAGGCAAACGAAGCACCATGGGCATAGAGAATTTAGATATTAAAAACTATCAAGAGATAGTTAAGAATGCTGCTGAACTTACATCAGGTAAGTTAGTACAAGAAAGACAAGTACAGAAAGCTAGAATCAAAGCAATTCTTAATGGTGGTGC
>TARA_R100001463_G_scaffold108127_1_pt1 | contig 14611 bp, 8 predicted proteins | sample TARA_R100001463 | Tara Oceans TARA_R100001463 (sample SAMEA2622242) | marine metagenome | biome: marine biome (ENVO:00000447); feature: deep chlorophyll maximum layer (ENVO:xxxxxxxx); material: "saline water (ENVO:00002010), including plankton (ENVO:xxxxxxxx)" | depth 40 m
ATTTTAGCATTAATAGACCTGATAAAGTTTGGAATAAATTGTCTACTACTGAAAAAGAAATAGGTGGAATACCTAATACAAGTGAAGATATTAAGCAAGCACATGCTGCTGCTATTGAAAGTTATATAGAAAACTATGTAGGATTAAGTGAAGATAATCAATATGGTAATTTATACTTTCAAAATACATTGGAAGACTGGGCTAAGTTTAACATAAACAATAGAACTAAGCATGATGCTTCTATTAGTTCTGGTTTAGCTATAATGGCTGTAAATCAAAACAAATATAATCCAGTTGCTAAAATATTAAGACAAAGCGTTAATTTAGGTATTAAAAGATACGACAATACAGGATATAATTCAAAAATAATATAAATGATAAATACTAATTATAATAGTTCTTTTCCAGATCAGGTAGTACCTGAAGCAGAAAAAGCTACCCAAGAATACGGGCTTGCAGTAGCAAGAGCTATAGAAAACGAATGGTTTGCCAATGATAGAGGTGTTTATGACAGGTTCAATACTAATTATAATAACTTCCATAGACTTAGATTATACGCTAGAGGTGAACAAAGTGTTCAAAAGTACAAAGACGAATTATCTATAAATGGTGATTTATCATATCTTAACTTAGACTGGAAACCCGTACCAGTTATACCTAAGTTTGTTGATATATTAGTAAATGGAATTAGCCAAAGAAACTATGAATTAACAGCGTATGCACAAGATCCTACATCTGTAAAGAAAAGAACTGAATATGCCGAAAGCATAATAGCTGATATTAACGCTGCTAAGTATATAGAAGCTGTAAAAAAAGCTACTGGCAAAGATGTTTCTAGAGGTCCAAAAGGTAAAAATGTTCCTACCGCAAAAGAAGATATAGAAGCTCACATGCAGTTTGATTATAAACAAGCTGTGGAAGTTAGTCAAGAAGAAGCTATAAACTATATATTAGACAAAAATAAATATGATTTAATTAGAAAAAGATTAAACTATGATTTAACAGTTTTAGGTATAGCTTGTGCTAAAACTTGTTTTAACGAAAGCGAAGGTGTTAAAATTGAATATGTTGATCCTGCTAATTTAGTACACTCATATAGCGAAGATCCATATTTTCAAGATTTATATTATGTAGGTGAAGTAAAGTATTTAAGTATACCAGAGCTTAAAAAACAATTTCCAGATTTAACAAACGAAGATATTAAAGATCTACAAAAGTATAGAGGTAGCTCACAGTATACTAGAACTTACAATGGTAAATATGATGATCACACTGTTCAAGTATTATATTTTGATTATAAAACTTACACTAATCAAGTTTTTAAAATAAAGAAAACAGATAAAGGTTTTGAAAAAGCATTAGAAAAGCAAGATACATTCTTAGAAGCTCCTGATACTGACAACTTTAAAAAAGCTCATAGAGCTATAGAAGTATTATACAGTGGCGCTAAGGTATTAGGTAGAGATAAATTATTAAGCTGGGGTATGGCTAAGAATATGACTAGACCTGAAGCTGATATAACTAAAGTTAATATGAACTACTCTTTAGTTGCTCCTCGCATGTACAAAGGTAGAGTTGAATCTATAGTAAGTAGAATAACTACGTTTGCTGATATGATACAGATAACTCATTTAAAGCTACAGCAAGTTATGTCTAGAGTTATACCTGACGGTGTATATATGGATGTCGATGGATTATCAGAAGTAGATTTAGGTAATGGTACAAACTATAATCCTGCTGAAGCATTAAACATGTATTTTCAAACTGGTTCTATAGTTGGTAGATCAATGACTCAAGATGGCACTGGAAACCCTGGTAGAGTTCCTATACAAGAGATAAATACTAATAATGGTATGGGAAAAATACAGTCTTTAATACAGACTTATCAATATTATTTACAAATGATTAGGGATGTGACCGGTTTAAACGAAGCTAGAGATGGTAGTAATCCTGATAAATATGCTTTAGTTGGTTTACAAAAACTTGCCGCTGCTAACTCTAATGTAGCAACTAGACATGTATTACAGTCTAGCTTATACTTGACATTAAAAACTTGTGAAAACATTAGTATGCGTATAGCTGATGCTATAGCTTATCCTACTACTTACAATGCTTTAATACAAAGCATATCAATGTACAACTCTAAAACTTTAGAACAATTGACTTCTTCTAACTTATTAGATTTTGGTATATTTTTAAATCTAGAACCAGACGAAGCAGACAAACAATTATTAGAGCAAAACATACAAGTAGCTTTACAAGGAGGTCAAATATATTTAGAAGACGCTATAGAGCTTAGAGAAGTTAAAAACTTAAAGCTTGCAAACAGGATGTTGAAAAAGAAACGTGAAAATAAAATGGCTAAAGAGCAAACAATGCAGCAGCAGAATATGCAAGCTCAAGCTCAAGCAAATGCTCAAGCTAGTGAGCAAGCTGCTTTAGCAGAATCACAAAAACAACAAGTAATTACTGAGCAAAAAATACAACTAGAACAAGCTAAGTCGCAGTTTGAAATACAAAAGCTTCAACAAGAGGCTCAAGTAAAGCAACAGTTAATGGAGCAACAGTTTAACTATGACATGCAGTTAGAAGAGGTTAAAGCAAAAGTAAGAACTGACTCAGACTCAGCAAAAGAAGATCGTAAAGATAAAAGAGTTTCAATGCAGGGCCAAGAACAAAGACAAACCCAGCAAGAAAAAATAGCACCTGAAAGTGCTATGCCTACACCACAGCCTAGTCAAGGTTTAAATCTTGGCCAGTTGATGGAGTAGCAATTATTAATTATTATATTATATTATGTCAAAAGAAGAAGTAAAAGAAGAAGGTTCTTTTAAAATTAAAAAACCTAAAAAATTAGTAGACAACAAACCTAATGTAATTAAAGCTAAAACAGTTGAAGAAGTTGAAGAAGCTAAAGTCAAAGCTGATAAAGTTAAAATAGAAGAAACTGAAAAAGCTAAAGAAGAAGTTAAAGAAGAAGTTGTACAACAAACTAATTCTCCTTTAATGGAAATTACAGAAGAAAAAGTTCAAGCTAAAGAAGAAATTAAAACACCTGAAACTGAAGTAATAAAAACTGACTTACCTGAAAATGTAGAAAAGTTAGTTGAATTTATGAGAGAAACAGGTGGAACAGTAGAAGACTATGTTAGATTAAATAGAGATTATTCTAGTATAGATAATGATGCTTTACTAGTAGAGTATTATAAAACTACTAAACCGCATTTGGACTCTGAAGAAATAAGCTTTTTATTAGAGGATAAGTTTTCTTATGATAAGGATACTGCTGAAGATAGAGAGATTAAAAAGAAAAAACTAGAGTACAAAGAAGAAGTTGCAAAAGCTAAAAGCTTTTTAGAGGAAACAAAGAGTAAATATTACGAGGAAATCAAGTTGAGGCCCGGCGTAACTCAAGACCAACAAAAAGCTACTGAGTTTTTCAACAGATACAACAAAGAGCAAGAAATGGCTAAACAACAACACGATAGGTTTCAAACTCAAACTAAAAGCTTTTTTAACGAAGAGTTCAAAGGTTTTGAATTTAGCTTAGGTGAGAAGAAGTTTAGATATGGCGTTAATAACACTAACGATGTTGCTGATAAACAATCAAATTTAACAAACTTTGTTCAGAAGTTTCTGGATGGTGAGGGTAATGTTAAAGATTATAATGGTTATCATAAAGCTATTTTTGCAGGAGAAAATGCTGATGCTATTGCTAAGCATTTTTATGAACAAGGAAAAGCTGATGCTGTAAAAGACGTAATGGCTAAGTCAAAAAACTTATCAAATAGTCCTAGGACTTCACCTGATATAAATGTTGGCGGTTCTAAAATGCGTGTTGTACCGTCAGGTTATTCTAGTTCAAAATTAAAAATAAAACGATAACAATAATTAAAACATAGAGAAATGAGTTATTCATTTAATAGTACCCATGACTCTACGGCTATCATGCCTGAACAATCACAAGTAATTACTTCTAGTAACTACTTAGATTTTCAAGCAAATGGCGAAGGCTGGAACAAACAATTCCTACCTGAGTTATATGAAGAAGAAGTAGAGCGATATGGAAACAGAACTCTTAACGGGTTTTTAAGAATGGTCGGTGCTGAGATGCCGATGACATCTGATCAAGTAATTTGGTCTGAACAAAATAGGTTACACATTGGTTATGACAATACAAAAGCTACTGCTGTTGATGTATCTGCTAATCAAGTGAAAATAGTACACGGAACTTCTAATATGGCTATTAGAAAAGACGATTTAGTTGCTATTAGCGAACCAGCAACTGGAATAACAGTTAAAGCAATTGTTACTAATGCTGCTACTGCTACTGGTGGATCTGGAGCTACTGCTTTTACAACTATTACTGTTGATCCTTATAACTTTAGTGACTTAACATGTACAGCTAGTGGATCTGCTCAATGGGCTGATAATGATGACGTATCAATATTTGTATTTGGTTCTGAATTTGCTAAAGGTGTAGCTGGTAGAGACAAAGCTTTACAGCCTGAGTTTACTACAAAAAAGAACAATCCAATTATCATCAAAGATTACTACGAAGTTAGTGGTTCTGATGCTTCACAAATTGGTTGGGTAGAAGTTGCTACTGAAGACGGAACGTCTGGTTATTTATGGTATCTAAAAGCTGAGTCTGAAACAAGACTAAGATTTGAAGATTACTTAGAAATGACTATGGTTGAGTCTGTTCCTGGAACAAATGCTGCAACTGCAGGTACTTCAGGTTTATTCCATCAAGTAGAAACCGGAGGTAACGTATATCAATCAGGTGCTGGTAATGATGTATTAGCAAAAGGTGATTTTGATAATATATTAGCTGAACTAGATACACAAGGTGCTATTGAGGAAAACATGTTATTCATGGATAGAACTCATAATCTTGAAATCGATGATATGTTAGCAGGTCTTAATGCTTACTATTCTGGTGGTACTTCTTATGGTTTATTTGACAACGATGAGAATATGGCTCTTAATTTAGGATTTTCTGGTTTTAGAAGAGGTTCTTATGACTTCTACAAAACTGATTGGAAATACTTAAACGATGCTACTACTAGAGGTATGTTAGATGATATAGATGGTTTATTAGTTCCTGCTGGAACATCAACTGTTTATGATCAAATGTTAGGATCAAACATCAGACGACCTTTCTTACATGTAAGATATAGAGCTTCTGAATCAGAAGATCGTAGAATGAAGTCTTGGATCTTAGGATCTGTAGGTGGAGCTGCTACTTCTTCTAAAGATGTAATGGAAGTTCACTTCTTATCTGAGAGATGTTTAGTAGTACAAGGTGCAAATAACTTTGTATTATTTAAAAATGCTGTATAATTAACAGCTATATGAGGTGGCTTCGGCCACCTCTATTTTATATTTTTTATTATATTATATTATGGAAACAAAAGTAAAAAAACCTGCAGCTAAGCCTGTAGTAAAAGAAACTAAAAAAGATACTTGGGAGTATAAAAACAGACTATACACTTTAAAAGGTGAATCAACTCCTTTAACATTTAGAATACCTAGTAAATGCCAATGGTGGGACGAGGAAAATAAAGAGATGAAAAACATTAGGTATTGTACTAACCAGAAGACACCGTTTGAAGAAGAACAATCTGATCCAGCTATACTAGGTCAAATAGTTTTTAGAGATGGTTCTCTTTCTGTTAAAAGAGAAGATGTTGTATTGCAGAAAATATTAAGCATATATCATTCTGGGCTTGACAAGTATTACAAAGAAGAAAAGCCGGAAGAAGCAGCGTCGGATCAAGTTGATTATATTAATATGGAGCTAGACGCTATGAACGCTGCTAGAGATATAGATATAGATAAAGCTGAAGCTATGTTAAGAGTTGAAGTAGGATCTGCTGTAAAAGATATGAGCTCTAAGGAAATAAAAAGAGACATTTTAATTATGGCTAGAAGAAATCCTTATAACTTTTTAGAGTTGCTAGAAGATGAAAATGTTGAGCTTAGAAACTTTGGTATTAAATCTGTTGAAGCAGGTTTAATAGGATTATCTCAAGATCAAAGAACATTTAATTGGAAGTCAAGCGGTAGAAAATTAATGACTATACCATTTGATGAAAATCCATATTCAGCTTTAGCTGCTTGGTTTAAAACAGACGAAGGAGTTGAAGTTTATAAAACAATCACTAAAAAGCTGAAATAACAAGTGATTATAATTACTATGAGGCCGCGGTTGGTGGCCTCTTTTTAAAATATTTAAGATGATAAATGTTGATGACGTATATAAAACTGTACTACTTATTTTAAATAAAGAGCAAAGAGGTTATATGACCCCTGATGAATTTAACAAAATAGGTGCTCAAGTGCAAAATGAAATATTTGAAGGATATTTCAATGATGTAAATCAATATTTAAGACAGCCTCAAACTGAATATGACTATGCTAATAGAGCTGAATTTGTAGATGAAAGAATATCTGAATTTAAAAAAGAAGCTGCAGCTGTTCATACTTCAGGAGGTATATTCACATTGCCTACAGATTTATATAGGTTAGGATCTGTTACGTATTCAGGCGGTACTCAAGAACAAGAAGTTCAAAAAGTAGGCAGAAGAGAATTTTACAATATAAAAAATTCTAAGTTAGCTGCTCCTTCAGACACGTTCCCTATATTTCTACAAGAGGATAATTCTACAGACACTAACACAAAAATACTTGTATATCCCACTACTATAATAGAAAATGTTAAAGTTCAATATGTTAAAAAACCAGGTAATCCAACTTGGGCTTATATTGAAGATTCTAATACTGGTGGTTATATATATGCTGATACAACTACAGGTTCTACTGTAACACCGTCTACTGGTAAAGTTAATTTTGATTTACACGTGTCTGAAAGACACGAAGTAATTAAAAGAATATTATTATACGCAGGTGTAATTATTCAAGATCCTGTAGTATTACAAACTATGACGTCTGAATTAGCAAAAGACGAGCAACTAGATAAATCATAATATATGGCTACTAACTTTTTACTAAACGAAGACGACGGACAATATTACGCAGGTCAACAATATTTTACTGGACAAGCAGCTTTCTCAGCAGGCGCTACAAAAACATTTGCTTTAACTACTTTTAATACTACACTTGTATCTGCTTACAACTCAAGCGCTTTGCAAATAGGCTCAGCTAGTAACTTTGAAGTATACTTTAGAGAAGGTACAAATGCTTATAAAAAATTAAAAGAAACTCAACTAAGCATAAGCACTACAGGTCAAATTGTTTTTGATCCAGTTTCAAATGGTCAAATATATGCAGACGGAAGCTCAACGACTTACACTAGTGGTGTTTTCCAAGCTGGAGATTACTATATACAATTAAAGTCTGCCGCTAAAGCTTACAACTACGGAGAATATCAGTATATAAAGCTTAATGATATTATAAACAACTTTATAGTTGGTTATGTAGGTGCAGATAAAATAATAGCTCAATGTAAAAGAACTGATGTTTTGTTCCACGCTAGAAGAGCAATGCAAGAGTTTAGCTATGACACTTTAAAGGTAATTAAATCTCAAGAGCTAGCTATACCAGCTAGTTTAAGTTTGCCTTTTCCAAAAGATTATGTTAATTACGTAAGACTATCTTGGATAGATAACGTTGGCGCTAAGCATATTATATATCCTACTAGAATAACTAGTAATCCTACAGAAATATATGGCCAAGATAGTGATGGCGAAGCTATACAAGATGGTTTTGGTAATAACACTTCATTGTCTTCCACGACAGATTCTAGGTATGCTGCTATGAATATAAATACATCAACTACATCTCCTGATGATTATAGATACCCTAAAGACGCACAGTTACTAGGAGCTAGATTTGGCATGCAACCTGAAGAGGCTCAAGTAAATGGCAAGTTTACTATAAATGAGAGAGAAGGTACTTTTAGTTTCTCTAGTGGCTTAGTAAATAAACTAATAATATTAGAATATATATCAGATGGACTAGCTGTAACTGAAGACATGCGAGTTCCTAAGCTAGCTGAAGAAGCTATGTACAAGCAAATAGCTTACGCTATATTATCTACAAGGTCAAAAGTACCAGAATATATAGTACAGAGATACAAAATAGAAAGAAGAGCAGCTCTTAGAAATGCTAAGATAAGATTAAGCAATATTAAAATAGAAGAAATAGCTCAAGTATTTAGAAATAGAAATAAGTGGATTAAGCACTAAGTATGGCAGAAATTAAAAATAGTTTTCAAGGCTCTAAAATGAACCAGGATTTAGACGATCGTTTAATTCCTAATGGTACTTATAGAAGTGGAACAAATATACAGGTCAGTAACTCAGAGTCTGATGATGTTGGTACTTTACAAACAGTATTAGGTAATTTTGAATTAACTGACTTTGGTATACCTTCAAATATTCCAAACTTAGAAGTAATAGGTCAAGCAATAGACGAGTCTAAAGATTTAATAATTGTATTTATAAGTAATTCAGCAGAAGAAGGTGCCTTATCCGAAGATAGAACAGGGTCAATTACACTTCCAAACGGAAGTACTGTTAATAACGTAACTAGATCTGTTGGTAAAAATTTTATATGTGCATATTCGCCTGGGTTTATTGGTATATTAGTTCAAGGCTCTTTTTTAAAATTTTCAAAATTATATAGAATAACGGCTAATATAATAGAAGATTTATTGTTTTTTACTGACAATTTTAATCAACCAAGAAAGATCAATATAAAAAATGCTATATCAAACAGCACATACTATTCAAATGAAGATCAAATATCTATAGCAAAATATTATCCTTATCAACCTATATCTTTTATACATAATTATAAAGGTTATAAAAAAATTAGCTTAACAAACAAACAAGACGAATATTTACCTCCTTCTTTTTTAGCTTATGGTCAGATATTAACAAGTTCTAATCCAGACTTACTTTTATTAAAAAACGGTTTAAGCGCTTCTCAAATAAATTTATTTTCTCATATGCAGCTTGCTAATAATGAAGATGATGACATTGGATTAGGAACTACCTATATTAATCAAGGAGTAGGTAAAAGAATTAAAGTGAATAACTTAAGTGTTCCAGGACATAAAGAAGTTTTTGTTAAAAAAATAGATATAACTACTCCAGGATGTGAGATAGAGCTTGAAACTAGAGATGACTTACATGTAACTGACATTAATCAGCAGTTGCCAACTTGGTCAACTGGTCATGTATTTGGATTTAGTTGGCCTAATCCAGATTACGATTTAACTTTTTCATATAGCGGACAAGCAAAATATTTAGAAGATAAATTTCTAAGGTTTAGCTATAGATTTAAGTTTGATGATGACGAGTATTCTTTAATGGCGCCATTTACTCAAAGTGCATTTATACCAAAGCAACAAGGTTATTTTATAGGAAGAGACGCTCAGCTAACCGCTAGAAAAGGTGTAATTGATATTATGGAAAACTCTGTAACAAATATTTTACTTACAATACCTTTGCCCGGTTCTAATGCTAGCACTTTGAAAGATAATTATAAAGTAAAAGAAATACAAATAGTTAGTAAAGCTGCAAATGATCAGAACATAAAAGTAATAACAGATTTAGAAACAAAAGATTTTGAAGGCCAAGTAGCTACAGCTACTTTTACAGGTGGAAATGTAGGCTCTGGCTTTTCCCCTACTGGTAGTGCCGGTGATCATGGTAGAGAATCAACAACTACTGGTGGATCTGGATCAGGCTTAATTGTTAGAGTTAGACGTACGGGAACATTAGTTAATGATTATGGAGCTCTTAATAGTAATTTTCTTGAAATAGTAGACTCAGGAATTGGTTATGAAGTAGGAGACATTGTTAGTTTAAGTGGCTTAGCCTTTCAAGATCCAGCTCCTGAAAACCGAACTGTAGCTAAAATAGTAATATCAACATTAGGCGGTGAGATACAATATGATTACAATTCACAGCAACCTATAAAAGTTTTACCAGAAAAAGAAATAACTAGAGTATCAGATATAGTACCTATAAAAGCTTTAGCACAAGCCGTAGTAGGTAATAGAGTAGTTTATGGTAATTTCTTACAGAGATATGGGAATTTATCTAAACTAGACTACGATTTAGCAATATCTGATAAAAACATTTTATCATCAACTAATCAACAAATTAAAGAACATCCTAATCATACTGTTAAACAGAATAGAACTTATCAAATAGGAGTTGTATTGAGAGATAGATATGGAAGAACTAGCAATGTGATGCTTAACGATAGTTTAGATGAAAAGTCTAGTACTATATATGCACCATATACCGCAGGAGGTACAGATCCTTTAGAGTTTTTTGGTAGAACTTTGAGAATAAAATGGAACAGAGAAATACCAGATGAAGGTCCTAAAGATTGGCCTGGTCTATATCACGAAAAAGATAATCCTTTAGGTTGGTATACTTATCAAGTAGTAGTAAAACAAAAAGAACAAGATTATTACAATGTATACACTGCGGGAAGTTTAAGTGGTAATATATTATTTAAAGGTTTAGGTTTAAATTCCAGTAATCTTACGTTTGAAAATGACGAAAATGTTTCTCATATAGCTTTATCAGGTGACAATATAAATAAAATACCTAGAGAACTAAAACAAGTTGGAGGTAATGACCAGCAATTTGGATCTGAAACTAATTTATTTTGTGTAGTAGGTGAGCCTGTTATACCTACCGGTAATACTTCTGCAACCAACACAACATTTCAAGGCCAGCCAAAAGTTTCTCAACAAATGTTAAATCCTCAAAGAATACAAGTTGATGAGATTAAAACATTTAGAAACTTAGGTGATTGGACTATATATAAAGGTGTTGACTTAAATCACTTAGATGCTAATAGTGCTCAATTTTCTGCAACTACTTTCATATATCCAGGTAAATCTGGTTCAGTAGATCCTATTTATCTAGGTGAAAATAAAAATCCTTATATAGCTAAGCTTTCCACAAAGTCAAGAATAGGTTTTTCAAATGTTGTTCAAAAAACAAATGGATATGGAAGCTCAGACCTTGAGCCTCAGTTTTCTAAGAATCTAACTGTATTTGAAACTTCACCTACTGAAAGTGCTTTAGAAATATTTTATGAAACAGGTACTTCTGGTTTAATATCAGAATTAAATAATAGTATAAGAACAGCAGAGCCTAGTGGAGTATTAACTGGAATATCTCCTATAATATTTACTATGGAAGAAGGAGACGCTGCTGGTACTAATGCTACTAATGTTTTTGAAGTAATGACAGGTACAACTGCTAGTAACAAAATAAACAATCCATTATCAAAAATAACTTTATCAAAAGTTGTAGATGGTAACGGTGCTGATGTTACTTTAGACTGGCAAGTAGTTCAAGCTACAGTTGGTAGTTCTGGTACTTCTCCAACTTTTAAAATAAGAAACTTAAAGATTTATGAATTTACAGATGGAAGTTTTGATGGTAATATGGTATTTACATTTACTTTAAAAGCTACTTGTCCAGATAGTGAAGGAACTCAAGTGTCTAAGTTTTTTAGATATGAAAATTTTAGAGTAACTAATAGAAAACCTATAATATACAGGCTTAGCGTATGGAGTGGTCTTAGTAATGATACTGATGTAAACACAGAAACAGGATTAGCTGGGGCTGGTTATTTACAACAAAACACAGGATTAATACCTCCTCGTAACCAATCAAACGTTGCTATAGGATCTTTAGGCGCTACACCTTGGAGTACTTACAATTCCAGCAATAAAATAGTTAATGCATACACTGCATCTGGTACAACAACTGGAGCTGCAGGACTTGTTGACAGTAATGGTGTTCAATCATTAACTGGAACTTCAAGATTAATATTTATGAAAAACTCTGATTTAAATCAGGGTAACTCTAGTATTGGTAAATATTTAGACTCTAACGGAGACATTAGATTTGGAATAGGTAGATTAGATTTTATTACTAATGGTTCTCAAGGTGTTACAACTTTTAACTCAAACACTAGAACATCTAACAACTTAGAAGGAGAAACTAGCCCGGGTATACTTGGTGGAGACGGAAGGTTAAAAGGTTTGAATACGACAATTAAAAGTGTTAATAGATATTCTGTATTGTTTAATCCTAATAATGAATCATATTACTTCAAATCAACTACAAGATATGATGGTGGGGCTAATTCACCGCTAAACAGAAAAGCTCAATTTAAGATATTACAAACATCATTACACGGGTTTGGAAATGATAGAAGAAATCATTCAGGTGGAGTTAACAATGGTAACCCAACTCACAATGAGTATCTTAAATCACTTTATTGGGATCCTTCAGGCGAGTCACATATAAAAGACAGTGATTTAGGTAGCAATGATGGTGATAATAAAGCAGCTTGGCTTTTTGAAATTACTTTACAATTAGAAGATGCTTTTGATGGTAGTTCAAACCATGGTGCTGGAAGTAAAACAAGCGATGATTTTATAGTACACTTTATAATACATAGATAATGGCAGCATTTAATCAAGAAATAATATATTATAATACGTTTTGGCTTAAGCATGTTACTACGCCTGTTATGGGAGATCATTACCCTACATCGGCTATAAATCTACAGAAGTTTCATGCGGTATATCCTGGTGTACCTTATAAAGGCTGGAGTGGTACAAGCACTGACTTAATAGAATATGATGGTAGTTTAAATTTTACAAACTCTGGCAGTGTTTCTGCGCCTAAAAGTAATGTTGCTACAGGTAGTGTTATATTTGACGATACTGCTGGTAGTAATTTTATAGTAGAAGAATCTAGGGTTAGAGGAGCTTTTAACAATACGCCATCAGAATTAGGAGTAAGAGCGTTTTTAAGAGAAGACAGTAATGAATCTAAGTACAGGTCTAATGCTTTAATTTATTCTGGAGTTTTTAACTCTAGAACTGGTTTTAATGAAACAAATGTTTTTAGTATCGGTCAAGACATTACAAGAGCGGTTGATCCTGGGTACGGTAGCGTCCAACTTTTAGATGCTATGGACAATGATTTAACTATAATTCAAGAAAACAAAGTTAACAGAGCACTAATAGATAAAGATGCTATATTCACAGCTGAAGGCCAAGCACTGACTACGGCTGGTAAAGTAGTTATAGGACAAATAACCCCTTATACAGGTGATTATGGTATAAGTAGAAACCCAGAGTCATTTGCTAAATATGGTTTTAGAAGATATTTTGCAGATAAGTATAGAAATGCTATATTAAGATTATCTAGAGATGGTATTACTGAAATATCAGAGTATGGTATGAAAGATTTTTTTAGAGATAATCTAAATAAAATTAAAGATGAAGTGAAAACTAGGACAAGTGCTAGTTATAATATAGTTGGCCAAATGCCACCTGCTACTATTAGCGGTAACTCTATACCAATAAACGAATTAGGAGCTTTTATACAAGTTAGTGGAGGATTAGCCGCGGCTAATGCACCTGAGGTTGGCTCTATACTTGAATATGAACTTACTAACTCTGCTGGAAATTTTGTCACTACCAATGCTACAGTTACTGGTACAGATACTGTTAATGGTTTAATATTTATAAGTGAAGCAGGTTTTAGTAATTTTATACCAGATGAAAGTGTTGGTAAGGCTAGATTTATAGTTAGAACTAAAGATGCTGTTGTTGGCGCTTATGATTCATATCAAGATAACTATGTAGTTTCATTACAAAGAACAGGTCCTAGTAAAACTATAGAAGAAACAAGTGATTATTATAATACCCTTCATTATGATGAAAAAGTAAGAGGCTGGGTAAGTTTCTACACATATAGACCTGAAACAGCATTTAGTATGAAAAGTAGATATTTTAGTACTAAAAACGGTAAATTATACGAACATTATGAAGGTGGATTTTTAGGTGATAACGTGTTTGAAAGTATTACACCTTGCGATATGGGTAATTTTTATGGCGTGTATAGTAAGTCTAATGTTATACTTATATTTAACCAAAATCCTGGAAAAGTAAAAACATTTACAACAATAAATTACGAAGGTAGTAAAGGTTGGCAAGTAGATTTTATAAGAACAGATGATAAATCTAAGTCTGAGTTTGCGACAAATGGTGATGTTTCTAAAACAATACTAAGCTATGAAGAAGGAGAGTATACTGATTCAGGTATAAAGTATTACGCTGGGTTTAGGCCTAAAGAAAACAAATACTATGCTAATATAGTTAATGCTAGCACAATTAGACCTAGGGAAGTTGTTTTTGGTAAATCAATAACAGGTGTTAAAGGTTTTGTAGCTAAAGTAAGTATAACTACAGATACCACTAACACCGGAGACATAAAAGAGATATTCACAGTAGGAACAAACGCTATATAATATGGGACCTTACGACGATTTAGATTTTAGAAGTGATTCTGAGATAGAATCAGCTAAAGAACAAGCAAAAATACGTTTTTTGTTGCGTAATGGTTTTAAACCGGTTAATACAACAAGCACGCCACCAACGTTAAGAACGCTACCAACTAATACAACAAGCACGACTAACACATCAAATAAATCAGGAAATATGGATAATACGAACACAGCCTTAGCTGTCACTGGAGGAATTATGATGGCTGGACAAATCACTATGGGCTTTGTGCAGCAGGCACAG
>TARA_R100001463_G_scaffold3372_1_pt1 | contig 14584 bp, 23 predicted proteins | sample TARA_R100001463 | Tara Oceans TARA_R100001463 (sample SAMEA2622242) | marine metagenome | biome: marine biome (ENVO:00000447); feature: deep chlorophyll maximum layer (ENVO:xxxxxxxx); material: "saline water (ENVO:00002010), including plankton (ENVO:xxxxxxxx)" | depth 40 m
ATACCTGATACTTCTTCAGGTATCTGTTTAAGGTTTTCTAGTGCTTCCTGTCCTGCTTCTTTATTATATATAATTGTATCATCATATTTATTTTGGTAAGAACTTATTTGTTCTGTTACACTATCTAACATCATTTTTTCTTGTTGAACTCTAAATGTATTACTTACTCTTTTTTGATCTGCCAGTAATTTTGCATCTAGTTTTGGTCTAAGGTATTCTCTAAATCGAGAAGGTACATTCTGCATATATTGATCATAGACAGGTTGCATACGTTGTAGAAATTGATCTGCTGTTTGTTTACGTGTCTGTGAATCACTTGCTACTTTAAAACTTTGCTCTTCAAACTGACGACCAAGATCCTCTTTCATTTTTATTACAACCATTTTGTCATAAGCATCTTGAGATGGTTGCCAGAAGAAACGATCAGGTTTGAATTGCTTTGGTCTTTTTACAGTTGTTTCAAGTCCATCATCATCTGTATAGGTATACTCCTCTTGTTCAAACTGTAAGTTTTCTATAGAGTTTTTCATAGCCAACTCATCAGCTTTATTTGCAAGTTTACCTAAAGTTTCACTCTGAGTTTCCATAGTTTTATTCCACTCAGCTTGTGCTCTTGCTTCAGCCCTAACAGCAGTATCTCTACCTGTTTGTGAAGTTACTCCAACTTTATCTACATATGAAACTTTTTGTGATTCTCTAATTGCCATTAATCACCCATCAATCCACTATAATTTATATCAGAAAGTAATCCAATAGTTTTACCTATTCTTCTCATTTTACGTGCTTTCATTTGTGATCTAAATGAACTTTGTACTGCTTCTTGGGCAATACCTGCCTGCTGTGCTTCTAACTGTTTTGTAAGTTGTTCTTCTCTACCCATTAATCGTAATAAATTAGAATCACGTTGTTCTCTTTCTCTATTAGATTTTAAAAATGCTTGGAAAGATGCAGAATTAATATCAGCTCCAGATGCTCCAAATTGAGCCATATTTGCATAGTGATTAGCTTGTGCTTCTCTTTTACGTGAATTTATTTGTGTTAATGTTTTTAATGCCGCCGCTTCAGAGGCATCAAGTGCTTGTTGTTTCTGTTGTGCAAGTGCTTGTTCTTCATATGCATTCATACGAGCAAGTGATTCTTCTTCATATTGTTCTGCTTTATAGTCAGTATAAAACTGAGCAACTCTAAATCCTGCACTTAAAAACTGTTCACACATTAGTAATATACCTCAGATGTTATTGATAATATTCTTAACGGCATTGGTTTTGATTGAGATATAGTTACAAAGGGTTCTTGACTATATCCAAGAGTATGCACATCTTTTTTTCCTGTAAAGCCTACCATTTCAAATCCATTATTTGTAAGAAGTACATCATTACTATTAACTTGTAAATCATATGTTTGAGATAATTCTATAATAGTTTTACCAATTTTTCTAGGTAATCCATATGTTGTTCCTAAACCTCTTATAGGTTGAACCGCATCTATAGATAAGGTTTGTATATCAATATCAAATGACAATCCAATATCTATACCAGAAGCAGGTTTATCAAAAACAACAACTCCTGCTGAAGATACAGTACCAGAACCATAGTATTGTATTGTATCATCTTCTGTAGTTCCTGATGTTGCGTGTACTACTTTAGCTGTAAGATCAGGACTGCTATCTAATCCTATAAATGTTCTACTTGTTTTAAATGTAACTGAAGCATTATCTGATGCTGATAATGTTGTATTTAAAGTTATTTGATATTCATTACTTACACCTGTCGCATGAACAGATTGAATGACATATTCTGTTGAACCTATTTCTATTGTTTCTCCTGCAAAAGGTTGGCTCGTACAACCATCAATAGTAATAGCTGATTTACTTGTAACTGCTCCATTAACAAGTACAGTACCATAAGGTTGATAGCTTCCAGATATTGTTTTACTTACAGAACAATCTGTTGGTAGTTCAAACTGTGAATTACCAAACTGCTCTAAATAATATTTTGTAGCACCATCTATTGTTCTTTTTACAGATGCATATAAAAATTTAGTAATACCTGCCACAGACTCGTATTCACCATCAGTTGTCCATATAACCCATCCTTGTAACTTTTGATCTCTATTACCCATAAAACATCCTAGTGATCCATCATCATTTGCAAATAACATAAACATTTCTGTACGCAATCCTGTTGATTTTAATATACCTGTATCTTGTGGATTACTAATAGCTTGTGGCGAAAGAACAGTTAAAAGGTTTGGTGTGTATTCTTCATTAGCTGAGTTATAAAAATATTCTCTAACAGATTTACCATTTGGTTGTATAAATAGTGCAGCTCCATCAAATATTCTGGGCATACATTTTTGTACTGTTCCTAAACTACTTTGTTTTACAATTTGTAAATCAGTTGGTGTTATTGGTCTACCTACTTGTGGTTTAAGAAAAAATTCACCTGTAGTTGTAAATATTTCTAAATTCTTACCTGATACTAAATGCAGTATTCTATTTACTTCATCTGATGATATATTAATTTGAATTGCATCAACATCTTCTGCATCTCCAATATCAAAGTTAAAAAACTCTGCTAGTTTACTCCCAACAACAATATCAGGTATTGCACCTCCTGCAAAAAATAATCTTTGTTGATGAAAACGAGCTGTAGTTGGAAACCCATTATACGCATTATACACTTCTTCATCCCATGTGCGTGTTGGAGGATGACCGATAATACGTACATTTGTACCACCCCCATCTTGTGAATCTCCTGCTGTATCACCTGAACCTGCTGTATATGAATATTTATCATCATCAATAAGAGTAATAGTAAATGTTCCATTTAAATTAGTTTCTGTAATACCTGTGTTTTGTGAATTCAATATTGCTTCTGCGCCTTCAATAGTTACAGATGCACCATTTGAAAATCCGTGTTGTGGATGCAATACAATAACAGTACCGGATCCTTCTTCAGTTCGTAAAGGATCTTCATTAAGTTCAATAGATACTTTTCGTAATAATTCACCAACAGCATTAGTAGAATTTGTTACACCAGTTATTTCTATTTCAGATTTATGATATCTAATTATATTGCCTACCATACTGCTTTCAAAGTAAGCGGCACTTGTAACTAAATTTACACCAGTTTGTGGTGTTGTTTGATCTATATCTAATGTAACAGCATCATCTGCAAATTTAAAATAAGGTTGAAATGTCTGTGTAGTATCTGTTGATTGTTTAAATGTAAAAACAGTTCTTGTAAATGTTGTAGCTCCTGTTCTTTTTATTATTTGTGGGTTAAAGTTTGTATGACAAATAATCATAGTATCACCAGATTGTGTATATGTAAGTTCAAATAATTCTGCAGTAACCCACGGACAACTAGATAATGTTTGTAATAGTGTGCCATTAGTAGAAAATATTTTTAACTTTGTATTTTGAAATGCAAATATATACTCTTGATCAGCTGAAAAAATAAAAGGTTCTAAACGACTTTGTTCACCAAGGTCTGCTCTATATAATGAACCTTGTCTTCGTTCTACTGCTCCTTGATTAAGACAAAACACATTACGTGCTTTACGTAATGCTTGTTGATATGCACCTACATCTGTACGTGTAACTACAGTATCATCTACTTCTCCTCGTGAAAAACTATTTTGATGAACCCTTTGTATTGCCATATAATTAAGAACTACTTGGTACTACAGCAGTAATCCCATTAGCAGAACCTCTATTTCTTACTTCTATTAATAAACTAGTATTTAACTTACGTGTAGTTTGTGTTTGTGATTCCATGCTACGTGCTTGTTGTAATTGTATTTGTGATCTTTTTTGATATAGAGTAGAAAGACTATCGTTTCTTGCTATAGCTCCTGCAAATAAACTGGCTAGTTCAAAAACAACTATTTGAGTAAAATAGTCAGGAAACTCATCTTCATGTGGTTGGTATGTATAATGACAAACTACAACATCATTTGTTCCTGTATTTGTATATAAAAATTCACCATATCTATCAAATTTAATAACCTCATTTGATACAGTAAGTGTATGTACTAACAATGCATTTGTAGGTATTTGATATGCTGAATCCCATTTATCTAATGGATCTGTTGCACTCTTTGAAAGTTGTTGTTGTTTACTTGCAAATCTCCAACGTGCTTTAGTTAATAAATTTTTTAGTGTTGATTCGTATAATTGGTTTGCAACTACTGATTCAGTATTGTTGTCATTAAATGAAGAAATTATATTAGCACCTACAAGTACAAGTGCCTGATTTGCTATATCTACTTTGTTTACCATAATATAAATACTGGGGGAGTTACCTCCCCCAATACCCTATGTACCATTAATAGTTGTTACAGTAGCCGCCGCCGTTGCACTTGATACAACAACAACATCTACTGTTCTTGTGCCACCAGTTGACCCAACAGCCATGATTACATCATTCTGTTTAAGCTGATTGGTAGCATTATTGAAATATCCAGATCCTATAATAGTACCTATAGCATCTGTAGAGTTGTAGAGATAAACATTTTGATCTCCACCACCTGCAATCTTTTTTAAGTTTGCTTGAGTAAAAGCCATAATATTTCTCCTATTCTGTTATTTGACATTCAATCGCACCATCATTGTCAATCATCACAGCACCCATAGACATATATGAAGTGATTAGATTACTGACCTTTTCAGGTATGTAGTTTACTTCAGTTCTGATATCAGAACCCATAGCAAGACCAACGGATGATTTATGATATGCATGACAATCTCTTGTTGTACTAGAAATAGACAAACCAGAAAATGTAAACCACATAAATCCTAACCATCTTTTAGCCGTTAAGCCACCTGCATATGGTAATTCACCTTCACCGATATATTCTGCTCTTGAGAACTGATCGATTTGAAGAAGATCAGCCCAACCTGCAGGAGATACTACAAAGTATCTTTGTCCATCATCAGGTACATCAGCTTCACCAAATGCTTCGTAAACTGTTAGGGCTTTGGCAAGTGTTAATGCCGCTGACCCATGTACGATATTGTTACTATTAGATCCTGCATCTAACACATCAACAATAAGTTGATCTGTTTTTCTTCCTAGTGCAGAAGCGGCTGATTGAGAAAGAACTTGTCTTTCATCAATGTTAGTCTTCAACTCATCCAGTCTATCGACATAATCTGCCGCATAGAAATCTGATAAAGTTACATCAACTGTATTATGCGTAACTTCCATAGTTGGAACATTAGCGTGTCTTGACTTTTCAGTCGCAGAGCCTTTGCCCACCTTTTGGAATCTAGCTTGGTTGCCTTTTACGTTATTAAGCTGTCTTACTGTGTTCTTCAATTTAGAACCCATACGTTGGTATGCCATATGGACTTCACTTTCAAACTGCTTAATAAAGGCAGTAGTAATGGATGTAGCCATTATTTCTCCTTATATTAGTTAATATTACAGTTAATCGAATTGTCCATTTTCAGATTTAAATTGGGTTGTCCAACGAGGGCCACATAAATCATCTATGGGTTCTACTCGAGTCTTACTAGACTCATAGTAAAAATACAGTAATTTTACGTTTTTGACAAGTAGTGCACGCTTAGAAAATTTAAAGCCTAACCATTTAAGCCATTTAATGTTTTTTGTATGTTCATCTAATATATAATTATAAACTACTTTATACTTAGTTGTTGCCCATTCAAACATACGTTTGTTGCTCTTTATCCATGTATAACTACGTGTTAATTTATCTGAACCAAGCAACCAAATTGATGCTATAGCAGGATTTTTTTTACTAGGAAAACAACCCCACATTCCTTCAACTTGATTATCTATGTATACAGAAAATGTAATACTTCTTGGTCTATCAAATCTAAATGGATTAAGAAGTGCAGTAAGTGGATCAGAATTCATAACTGCTAATTCGTATTTATCAAGTTGCCGTAACCGAGGAGCTAAACTAAATGCATCCTCCGGTACGGACAGATCGTAATACATCATCTATATAAACGATTAAATGCATCATCAACTCTTTTGACGTATGCAGGATCTCTTTCTTTTTGATCAAAGTAACGAGGATCTTTCATCATTGAACGAACATCATCTAATGTTAATTTATTAATAGGTTCTGTAGGTTGTTGTAAGGAAATGTTTTCATTTCTCATATTCATAATAGTTTCAATAATTTCAATACCTTCTGCAGTTTGTCCAAGTGTTTCTTGAATGTGTGCATATTGATCAGGTGCAAAATAACTTTGTGCAAAGTTATCGGCGGCATCTATACGAGCGTTAGCATTTTCACCTAATTTTTGAAACTCATTATCAAAGTTTGGTTGTTGATTACTCATAACATCAATATAAGCATTAACACCATTCTCAAACATTTCTTGATCATAGGCATTTTCTATACAATGACTTTTCCACCATTCTGTTAATGGATTGCCTAGTACATCAGCTTCTGTAATCCCTTCAGGTAATGATGGTAAATCATATTCTTCAGGAACTTCTGATTCTGCTTCTGCAGATAACTCATTTATTATTTCATCACGAAGTTGTTCTTTATTTCCTCCAACAAACTTTTCTAACTCTTTATATCCTTTTTCTAAGTCTTCTTGCGATTTAAACTTACCAAGAATTAGTTCTTCTACCTGTGCTTGTTGTTCAGGATCTTGTGGTCTTTCAGACAAGTTTTGTGGTTCTTGTGGTTGTTGCTCAGTAGGTTGTTCTTCTGTTTGTGTTTGTTCTTCTGCTTGTTGTTCAGTATTATCTGACATCTTGTTTTTCCTTTACTATACGTTGGCTTTTACCTTTATTAACTCGTCTTTGGATTAGTGCAACCATATATCGTTGTCCCTCTAAATGTCGTAAACTTTCGTTAGAAACTTCACCACCTGCTACAGACTCTAAACTTATTTGTTTAAGATACCTAAGTGCTTCTGCACCTGCAGGTGTTTTAAATACTTGTTCAAATATAAAGTTTAGTTTAACTTCTTCTGAGGGATCTCGTTCAAAGTTGTCTAACCCTATTACACGATTAGGCTTTGTGTTCATACTCTATTTATACTACTTAGAAATGTTTTGTAAAGTATTAGTTACAGTTTCAGGATTCATGCCTTGTGCTGATGCTTGTTGTTGCATAGCACCAATAGTCTGTGCACCCTGCGACATTTCTTCATCAGAACGAATTAACTCTTCAGGAACACCTAATTTTTTAGCTAAATATTTAGCAGTATCATTTTGTTTAATAAGAACATTGGTTAATGATGGCCCTAATCTAGCTTGTAACATACCTATAAATCTATCTAATGTAGCAACATCTTGTTGTTGCTGTGCTTGTGCAAGTGGCGAAGAAGATCGTATTTTTATTTCTCTACCATTTATAGTAGGTATTTTAATACGTCCTTGTTTTTTAAGAATATATACTACTCTTTGTAATACAGGATTAACTAGTTCAGCTTGTAATCTTCCAAAAGCAGCACCTATTTGTCTTGACAAGTCTGCCATACGTTCTGCTACTTCTGTAGCTGACATAGGTGTTTTTTGATTTGGCTGACCCAACATATCATTATACAATGCTTTCTTAATATTTTGACGCATATCTTTTAAAACTAAATCAGATATTTGAAAATTACCTGCAGGTGATACAGGAGTTAAACCACTACTTCCAACTGCTTTAGGTATAATAGTTCCCGGAATAAGTTGTATGTTATCTACATTAATAACACCATCATCTTCAACTTGATACATACCTGATATTGCCATTTGTGCATTCTCTAGTACAAGTTCTATTACTAAGTTAGCTGTTTTAATTGCAGGTAAAGCAAGTTGTAATGGCCCTCGACCATATACTTCCCCTGCACATTTACTCCATCTGTAAATAAGATATGGATTAGATCCAATACCTTTAAATGTTTTAGACAAAAGTTCTGCTTCATATTGTTCTGAAATAACGCAATATACGTGTTCCTCTTCTTTTGCTTGATAATTTCTATAAACAACTTCTATTATCTTACATTCTTTATCAGGTGTTTTACCCATCTCTTCCATCATACGTGGTGGTATAATAGCTTCAGGATATGCACTTTTAATTTGTGCAAATTTAATTCTTCTCTCTCTAAATACATGATCAATCTTATCGTCATGTCCTGCATCTAATAATAAATGTGGTAATGGTATTGCTTTAAATCTTATTGGTTGTACTGCATCTCCTTCTTCAACAAGTAAACAACCTGTGCCTACTGCACAATCTAAAAATGTTTCATGAACTTCTTGGCTAAAGTTTGAGTTTTGTAAAATTTCAAATACATATTCAGTTACTTCATCTAATGTTTCATTTACTTCTTTGCGTTCATTTTCGGGTATTTCTGTACCACTTGTAAATTCTGCCCATCTTGCATAATTGGGAACGATTCCAGATTGAAGTCTTGAGGCAAACTCTTGTACACCTACTACAGCTGTTTCATCAAATATACGTTCACTTCTACGTTTGGCTATACTTTCAGAATAAAATGATTCTCTTTGTGGTAATGCATATTCATAACAATCTTCAAAAACAGGAACCCATTGATCTTTTATTGATTGAGCCCTTCTATATCGAGCAAGAAGTTGTTTTACTTTTGAGGCACTATAATCTACAGATGCCTGTGGTTTAACATCAACAACCATTAGACACCAAGTGTTTCTCTTGTTGTAGTACCTGCAGCAACTTGAAAACCTCTTCCACCTCTTCTACCTGATAAAAGAGAACGTCTTCCTCTTCTTCCAGTAAGTGTAGAAAGAGTATCTTGATATTGTTCTTCTTTCATTTTTTCACGTTCAGCTAATTCTTTTTTTCTAGCCATTTCTCTTTGTGCTCTTACAGTACCATCAACAGGTGGTGGTGGTGGTGTAGGCGTAGAGCGTTTTTTTCTTCTAAACGGATTAGGTATACTTATACACATTATCTTCGCCTTTCGTATATGTTTTTTGCATTACCAGTAAAAACGTCAAATTTACGTTTTGCTATTATAGGTTTACTATATTTTGTTCCAATCGTCAACGATCTACCTTCACCTGCTCCTAACATTAAATATTGTAATGCATCATGAATATGAGAGAATCTATTCTTATTAGGACGTTCATCATATCGTTCACCTGATACTTGAAGTCTTCTATAGTGATATCCACCTGAAAATCCACGTATAATATTTATACAACTTTTATCTATTAGAATACCTGATTCACCATCAACCATACGATTTAATGAAGCAGAAACTGATTCTATACGTAATGCTACATCATTACTAGGTGCAGGCCGTGCCATAATACCTTTACCTCTAAGTATTTGAAAAGGAGTAGATTCATCTGTTTGTACTCTATGATCTCCTGCAGGATCTCCAAATATATAAAATTGTCTAGGATGATATCGTAACATAGATTGTTTCATTAAATCAGAGAATCGAACAATACCCATATCTTCTGCTACAAGTTCTTCTAATATGACCCATCTATTGCGTACCTTTTGTGCAAACACACACGCAGGTGTTAATCCAAAATCAATACCAACATAGATAGGTAATGATGGAGCAATAGCTAATTCTCCTTTAGCAACATGAACATCATGTTTAAATGACTCGTACACAGGTTTACCATCTTCTACTGTGCCTAGTTTGTTAAGAACATAAACATCAATCCATGATTTAGTCTTACCCCGTATAATATTAGAGTAATAATTTTCAGTAAGATTATTTTGATTTTCAGAATTTTTGTTTTTTTGATATTCTTCTATTTCATTGTTTTTATTTTTTATTTCTAACATAGCAGGAGGTTGATTAAAAAATTTCCAGTTGTCAGGTTTAATAAGCATCTTAGCTTCTTGTTTACTAATATAGTCGGGTATAATAGTTTCACCTGCCATTATTGCCCACCAATGATCAGAGTCAGGGGGGTTGGTATCACAAACAACACCATACCATGTTGGGCCACCATCACGCATAGATGGAAAACGACCAACACGCATAGAACAAGCATCAACAATACTTTTAGGAATCTCTCGTGCCTCATTGATCCACACTCCTGTCAGTTCTAATGATAATAACTTTTTAACATCTTCAGGTCTATCAAGTGCTAAAAATATAACTTCACAGTCTATATCACCTTTTTTAAGTTTATGTGTATATGGAACGCTCCATGTAAAGTTTCCCCAGTCTTCTTCTGGAAACCAATCAAGCCATGTTTTAATTGTAGTTGTTTTTAATTGTGGGTTTGTATTACGTATTACTGCCCAACGTGTACGCCGTATACCTTGTTCATTTGGTTTTTGATTTATAGCTCGTTTAATTATTTCAATACAACACGCTACTGACTTACCTGAACCAACTGGGCCTCGTATACCTCTAAAGAAAGTATTGTCTTTTAGAAAATCTTTTAGTGTTGTACCATTTGGTTTATAACTTAGTGATCCCATAGTTTACAGCCAATTCATATAATTTTTCTCTAGCTTGTTCTGATAAAGATTCTATGATTCTATCAGCTTCATGGTTAGTTACAAACTCTTTTGGATAATGTTTCATATGTTGTGATTTAACAACTGTACGTAATGTATTAATTTCTCTAATAGTATATTTAGTAAATATTGTCATTTTAATAATCCTTTATAGTTTAAAGAACCTTTTAATAAAGTATTTGGTGCTCCTCCACCTCCTTTGAATTTTATTTTACTTTTTTGTTTTTTTACCTTTTCTTGGTATTTAGGGTTTCTAAAAATTTTTCTTGCTTTACTAATTTCACTTTTTGGATCTTTTTCTTCTTTAAGTAAATTACGATAGTTTGATGTAATTAGCTTTCTATATTGTTTTATTGGCTGATTAGATTGTTTTGCTTTTTGTTCTAATAAATTAGGGTGTTTAAGTAATTCTTTTTTTTTAGATTTTGAATTATTAAATCTTAAAATAATTCGTTTAATTTTTTGCAGATTTGTCATGCTCTATACTTCTTTACTTTACGTGCAATAGATTTAGGTTGTTTACTAAATTGTTTACCCATAGCTTTATCTTTACGTTTCTTAGCAGAAGTACGAGCATATTCTTTAGATGATAAACTTTTTATAGCTTTAGATGGTAAATATCTTTCTCCAGTAACACTAGATTTTTTACCCGATTTTGTACGCCACTTTTGTTTTGACCATTTAGATAACGAGTTACTAGACTTCTTAGGCCCACTATATCCACCACCTGATTTTTTATATGCTTTGACGGCCGCTTGTGCTTTTCTGCCTGACCATTGACCTGCGGCAGTACCATGTGATGCTTGTGCTTTTATTCTAGCTACAATACGTTTCCATAGTTTTGGATTTCTTTTTTTTGCCGAACTCATTTTTTTGCTCTATTCTTTCTTCTACTGACCACTCGTATATTACCTTTAGAGTTATTCCGAGGGTTTCCATCTTTATGGTCAATATCTTTGTTATCACCTTTTTTTACTTTTTTCAATTTAAGGAACAATCTTCTTAATTTGTTGCGATATGCTCTATCTTTTTTTGACGAAGAAGATGATTGGAATTTTTTATACTCCTTCTTATAATTCCTAGTCATTGTTAGTTAGGATATGTGCCTCTGCCATTTTATATGCTTTTTCTTTTGAATGACCTTTGAGCATCTTATATTCTGCATATTGTTTTATTTGATTTTGTCTATGCAGTTGTAGTTCAGATAGACGAGCAGTTTCCATAGACTTAGCTACTGCTTCATTTTTTTTTACTTTATCTTTGACCACGTTTACGTTTTTTTCTTAAAGCTAAAATCATTTTCAGACGTTGAGCTTTGGTCATTCTTTGTGATTTTTTTTCATTCTTCTCATCAGCTTCACGTGCTCTCTTTAATAAGTCTTCTTTTGTACCTTTTTGAAAACGTGTGCTTAATCCTCTTTCTTTAGCTTTTTCCATAGAAGCAATTTTCTCTTTTGCTTTTTTTACTAATGGCCCTTCTTTTTTATCTTTAGATGTTGAAGTAGATTTTGGAGTAGGCTTTCCTTCCACTTTTGGTTTAACTCTTCCCGGTTTGTCAATTACACGCCCTCCCTTGGCTCTAAAATCTTGTGCAGTACCACCTCTTGGATTCATAAGAAGTGTCGGCTTTCTTGTTGACATTGAGGTAACGATCTTACCTTTTTTCTTTTGCATTCTGGCTTTACCATATCCTGCCATGCCTGCTATTTTTGAATAATTTACCATGATGTTATTATCCTTTCTTTTTCTTTTTTGTCAACATCATGACTTTTCTTTTAACTTTTGCAGGTAGTTCTTTTAAATGAAATAATTTTTTACTAGAAGATGTGTGTGTTTTACCAGAATGTAAAGTTCCATCAGACATTTTATGTGTGCCTCCTTTATGTTCTTTACCATCTTTAGTGTAATGAGATACGCCTTTCATTACTTCTTCTTCTTTTTCTTCATAGACATTTTTTTTGTTTTTTTAGTTCCGTATGATTTTAATGTACTAGGCATTTTTGCTCCTTTTCTTTTTGTTTTTTAATCGTATTGACATAGCTTTTGCTTTACTTCTTGCATCAGCTTTACTAGATGCTCCCCACGCCCTCAATGATAAAAGTAAACGAGTAGGTCTACCTTTACTATCTCTTTCAGGCCCGGGCATATTACCCATACGTGCTAAGAAAGATGCACGCCTTGGATTATCACCTCGTTTGACTGGTGCTTTTAATGTACCACCTTTATACGAAGCTCGACCCTTGGCATTTAATCCCCCTTTAGGATTCTTACCTTCTTTCCGTGTCCATGCAGGTGTCTTTGGCATGAACGAACTTTAACAGAAAAAAAAATTTTTGTCGAGCTTTTTGAACCTATAATGTGAGGACAGGACATATATAGTGTGTCATGTGTGGTTTTTTCGAAGTACCCTATGTGTTTGTGTGAGCCAGTACATAACACCACAGACCGAGCTACTTGAGGTCTATATTAATCTGGAAGTCGCCTTTAACAAGATGTTGATGTTTATCAGGTGCTTTGAATCCTGCTCGGTCTAGAATGTCCTTGCTTGCCTCAAGCTGTACGTACTCTGACTTGGCTCCACTTGCTAGATCCAGTAGCTTACTCTGTGCCTTGACTGCGGACATTCCAATAGACTTCTGTATCTCTTGAAACATATATTGCTGTACCTCTGGGGAACGTAACGCTCGACTTGCACTTACTCTTGAGCTGTTTCCCTTGTATCCTGCGACTTTCGAAGCATCGGTGATTGTACATCCTGTGGCTACGAGCGTATCAACTAACTTCTTCTGTTGTGGTGTTATTCCCTTTGGTTTAATGTTTGGCATAACTAACTCATCTAATATCAGACGGCAACGAAAAAGTCAACATACCTAATGTGTCTTTAGTGGAAGAGCACATAGTCCGTGCTCCCATGTCATAAGGACTCTTCTCTGGCAAAGAACCGTCCTTACGGTGTTCCAAAGAGGGAACACCTATCCTGCAAGACACTCTATCAATACGGGGTGCCATTTCGGGGAGGCTTCTTCCTTGAATGTAGTATCGAGTTACTGTTTCAGCTTTTGGTTCACCATCTGTCCTCCTTTTTAGGTCAAATTAATGCCATTATGCCAGTAAATCATAATGTTCGAAGATGTATATGCTAAAGCAAGTTAGAGTTGCCATCGAAAACAAGTTTTCGGACAACGGAAAAAAAAATAAACATCCGTTTATTTCAGGCATTTTTTTTTCCCTAATCATATACATCTTCTCTGCATCATGATTTAAAACTGGCGTCATTAATTTAACAAAAAAGGAGAACATATGACAAACGCAAAAACTAAAAAAGTAATCGATACTACATTCAACGAAGAACTTTTTAAAAAAGGCATGGAGTTGATAGAGAAATCATTTGAGGGTTTCGTTCATGATCTGTCAGATATAAGTAAATCTGACTTTGATGGAGCGGGCGAACAAGAGATTGCTCGTGAAACCAAACGTATATTGAGAGCACTTACAAGATTGCCTAAGGCAGTTCAGTCTTCTCATATGTATGCTTTGGAGCAAGCTGAAGGTAAAATTGCTGAGCGTAAACAAAAAAGTCAGCCACATGATTACCTGACTGTTCAATGTGAAAATCACATGGCTTGGCATACTAGGTACAAAGAAATATTTGACGCTACTAAGTTAATATTTCAGGATGTAACTGGTGAAAGTTACATACCTCAAACTAAATCAGATGAAAAATCTTCTGAAGATTCAGATGAAGTACTTAATAAAATCAAGCAATTCAAGGATTCTATGAAGTAGCATCCTCGATAAGGGAGTTGCAATAACGTAACTCCCTTTTCATAATAACTTAAATTGGAGAATAAAATGAAATTTCATACTTTTTACAATAAATTAGCAACTCATTTACCTAAAGGTAAAGGTTATAAGACCAACCTTTATGGTATATGGGAACATTGGGAACCAGTTGGCTTATGCGAAGAATTTATATTTTCTTTCAAGCAAGGTAGAAAGCTTGGTCTTGACTACATATCTTCTGTTGATCATGCTTACTTGGAGTGGGATTTAGATCCATATTCAGAAAGTTTATTAAGTTAACATCCTCGAAAGGGAGTTGCAATTTCGTAACTCCCTTTTTTAT
>TARA_R100001463_G_scaffold17061_7_pt1 | contig 14512 bp, 9 predicted proteins | sample TARA_R100001463 | Tara Oceans TARA_R100001463 (sample SAMEA2622242) | marine metagenome | biome: marine biome (ENVO:00000447); feature: deep chlorophyll maximum layer (ENVO:xxxxxxxx); material: "saline water (ENVO:00002010), including plankton (ENVO:xxxxxxxx)" | depth 40 m
CTTCTTCACTATCTAAAAGTACTCCCCAAGCTTGTTCCCACATATTTAATTTACCACTCTCATTATTAGCAGCACTTGCTCTATGCCAGTCTCTAACATTTCTAAACTTATCCATTTCCATTGCAACTCCTTCTCCAAAGCCTCCAATATATCCACTAACACCACCTATAACCAAGCCTCCTACACCTCCTCCTACCCATCCGGCTGCAGTTCCAATTCCAGGAACTACAAATGTTCCTCCTGCCGCACCATAAGATGAGCCAACAGCGGCTCCAGTTCCCGCTCCCATAATCCCTGTTTGGTATGCTTTATTAAACACGTTACCGTAGTCTGTCGAAGGTGTATTTGTGTAAGTTGTAAGCATTCTAGTCAATTCAAAGAATTTCTCATCACCTGGTTTATTGTGAGCTTTTTGTAATTCGTGCCATCTTTGTAATTTATCTTGTCCTGCATCTCCTTGATTTAATAAATAAGATTCTACAGCATCATCTAACATAGTTTGATTATAAGCAATTTTCATTAACTTTTCCTCGTCACTCATATTAGTATTCTTTAAAATCTCTATATTTTGTAGACCTTGGCTATAAGGTGTATCAATACCAAGTCCTTTCGACGAAGTAGTTCCAGATGTGTTAATACCAGTAGGTAAACCTGGAACAGAAGCTCCTCCTTTTGGAGCTGTTACTTTATCATAAACATATTGTCTAGTAAAGCCTTTTAATCGATTCATTATATCCTTCTTTGCCATAACTGCTTTTTCTTCAGGAGACAAACTATCTGGTAATTCTAATTGTACTAATCGTTTAAAATCTTGTTGTCCCGCATTACTTTGAATATAATTTTCATACATTAAAGCAGCTACTTGATCTGCTCTACCTACAGTAATACCTTCCCAATTGCCCGCTGAACTGGCTTTAATTGTCTTAAGTAAACTTGACATTTCTGCGTCATAGTCTAACCTCTGCTCCACCATAGGCTCATAGATGCTAGTTTCAAAAACTTCTTTATCTTTATTATAGTAGTATGACGTATGAGAATCTGCAGCCCCTTTACCGAAATCAAGAACTTGCTCTCCTTTCATTCTAGCTTCTCTCATAAACTCTAATTCTTTAAGTCTATTTTCATAAGATCTTTTTGCCGCTAAGATTCCTGGATCTTGATCAACATGATTTGCAGCGTCTTGTATAGCTAAACTTGCATTTTCGTAATCTCCTTGCTCATTAACTTTAGTTAAAAGATTCTTTACTTCTTTTTTAGCATCTTCTACAAGGACCTTATCACCATCCATTACTTGCAATTGCGCTAAAGTACGATCGATTAAATCTTTACCTTGTTTATTTTTATCATATCTTTCTCTAAGTACTTGATTTACTTGTACAGATTGCGGATCAACATATTGACTTACAAAAGGTTTTAATTGGTATCTACTATATTTATTTGCCATATCGTCTTATTTTTTTTCTATATCCTCCCATTCTTGCTAAAGTAGTTTCATCGTCTTTCTTTTTAGGAGGAACAGGTGGTTTATTTCTTAAATTATAATTTTTCATTAACTGATTATATTCAGCAGAGTTTACGTCATATCCTGCAGCTAATAAGTCTTGCCCATAAGCTTCTCTATCATATACACCAGTTCGCCCAGAAATAGCCTTTGCCATTCTCTCTTGCGCTTCGTATGCAAGCTTATCTGTACGCATTGAAGCTATACCCTTAACAGCGTTATCTACTGCCATTAAACGTCTATCTTTAGTTGCTGCATCAGCTGATTTATTAAATTCATCTACAGTCATTTTATTTGCAACATTTTGTATAGAAGCTCTTTGTTGAGCGTCCCTATTAGATTGACTAGCTGCCATAGCATTAGCTGAGTTAGCTTGTCTTCTTTGCGCTTCTAATGAAGCCTCTTGGTTAGATATAGCTTGATTAGCTCTAGTTTCGTTTGCTTTAACTTCCATATCTGCTCTTTGTTTTTTACCATAAGCAGCCATTCTATTTACTATAGAAGCTGGACCACCTCCGGAAGTTTCAATAAATCTATTTAAAGCATTTGCGTCAGATGCATTTCTTGCTAATTGATCATTATAATCTACTCTATCTAATCGCACTTTAGCCATTCTCTCAGGAACAACTGCAGAAGTTTTAACTAAATCTGCTTTATCCATATAATCTGGCTTCTCTAAAAATGCCATTGCAGCTGGTAAGAATTGTGCGGCATTAACTAAAGCACCAGTAATATCTCTTTTCTTTTTCTTTTTTGGATCATCTGTTGTATCTGACCCATCGTCAGTAGGAGTTTCTTCTGGGTCCTCAACTGGAGCATCTTCTGATTTAAATCCTGTTCTAATAGTCTGTTCTCCAAACTTACCATCTACTTGAATTTGATTATCAGGATTCAACTCATTCCATGCATTTTGATAAGCTGTTACTTTTTCAGGATCATTTAGCTGACTATAATCTGTAATACCAGCTGCTTTTAAAACTTCTGGATTAATATTACTCATCCATTCAGATCCAAAGTCATCATGACCTGTAATATATTTTTGTAGTTCTGGATCATCCATATAGTACTGCATATCACCATGATTTACTCCTGGCTGGTATCCTGGAATATCACCATATTCTGGTAAATATGCTTCTGAAGCTACTGTTAAGTTATCCTTCTTTTTATCAGATTTATTATCTTCAGATTTTTTTATAGGGTAGTCAACCCATTTTCCATTTGTAAATATTTTATCTTTTGAAGAATTTAAACTACCTTCCATTACTTCATCCTCAGTTTTTTGATTAGCCACATATGTGTTAGTTTCTTTATCTAAAGTAGTATTAGTTTCTTTTTCGTGTGCATCAACTGCATCTGCTACATCTTTATTCTCCATGATAGTTCGTGTTACATCGTTTACAGTATTATGATAAGTAGATAGCCCTTGTGTTTGATCATCTATACCATCCATATTTATATCTTGGTAAAGAACTCTTCCATCTCTATCATATACTGTTCCATTTTCCTCAAAAGATCCTTCAACTTTTAAAGCTTCATCTTTTTGACCGCCTTTTCTATAACGTTTTCCACCAGTCTTGGCAATTTTATTTACATCTCTACCTGCAGCATGTTCTTGCATTCTTGCTAGCAAATCAATATCTTCTTGAGAACCACCATTCTTTAAAATTTCTTTATGATGTTCTGCATAAGATTGACCGTCTTTCTTTAAATGATCCGAGAAGAAATAATCTTGTCTTGCTCCACCATTTTTTGCTACAGTAACTTGATCCATAGTTTCTCCATCTTCTACTTCTGTATTTTCATCTAATAGAATTCCACTGTCAGATCCCATACCTGCTTCATCGTGCTTATTCCCCATAAATTCTACAGCATCAGAGCCAGGAATTGGAGACACTTTTCCACCTGGGACTATCTCTTCATTTTGATTTACTCCCCCTAAATTGTATCCCGTTAGTTTATTCATGTATCCACCGGTTTCTCTTTGCACAGCAGTAGCTATCTTGTCTCCTTTAACAATTTTTGCTATATTACTTCCACCTGCCCATCTTAATGCATCATCAGCATATCTAGCTGCTGGAGCAATACCTTTAGCAGCTGAAGAAAGTATCTTAGCTCCAGGAATTACACCTAAAGTATTTATTCCTGCTTTTACAATATTCTTTGCACTTGGATCCGCGGATGCATCTTTATAAGTTTGAGATAGCCTTAATAAAGAAGGTACCCCTGATAATTCTGCAAGTGCTTGTGTTGGAGCCCCATGAGCTTGCCCTCCAGGAGCCATGCTAAAATTAGTTATATTATCAGCAGCTCTATTCAGTCGTGCTGGTATAGACATATCTGTCTCTGTAATCGTTCCAGTATTTTCTGGTGGCACAGGAATTCCTTTAGCTTTACCATAAGCAGCTAAACCTTCTGGAAGATGTGGACCACCATGATTATATCTACGTTTCATTTTAACTCGTTGAGCTAATTTATCTAAAAGTCTAATATTTTTTTTCATATGTATTTTTTAATATGCGTATCTAGGCATCCCTCGATAACCTCCACGCCTTGCTGTTACGTTCCTACCTAAGTCATATCCAGAATATCTTTTTTGCTTTAACTCTCCAGCCCGTGCTCTTGCCATTTGAGCTCCTAGATCTTCACTAACTTCTGTATTGAATTTTTTTATTTTTTCTGATCTTTCTTGTTCTATTTTTCTTTGTTCTTTTTTAGCTTTTGCTTGTCCAACCAATCCTTTACCTAGGCCATATAAGCCCCCAACAACAGCGCCTGCAACATTACCTACACCAGGTACAACAGATCCTAACATAGCTGCAGTACTCATCCCTGTACCAACTCCTGACAGAATATCTCCAGTAACTTCACCTGCATTATATTTAGTATCATCATCATCCCCCCAAATCTTTTTAGCTCCAGCCCCTAAGCCAGTAGCAATAAGACCTATACCTGCACCAGACGTAGCAAAATCTTTTAGACCTTTACCAATTGCACTACCTTGTGCTAATTGTTTAGTTTTATCAGTTGCCTGTATTAAACCTGTAGTTTTATCCATTGTTGTAGCCATATCAACTCCTAAACTAGCATTTTGTAAACCTGAAGCACCCGCTTTTATTTGGTCTGCAGTTTTAAACATAGTCTTAGTAGTATCAAGACCTTCCTTAAAAGTTTTGGCAGAGTCTAAACTTTTTTTCATTTTCCATGCTTGCTCTCCCATATTAAGTCTTTGACTTACATCAAAAGCAGTTTTTGCTTGATTATAACCTTTAACCATTTTCATAGTTTTCTTAGCTCCTCTAGCTGCTCTATAAACATTTCTAGCAGATTTTAAAGCCCCTAAAGTACTTTGTTTATCTTGCTTGGCTTGTGTAGCAGCATCTGTTGGGGCGTCTCCAAATAGTCCCGCTTGATCTGCAAGTTGAAGACCTTGAGATCCATACCCAGCAATAGCATCAGCACTACCTTCTGCTTCTGCTTTAGCTGCAGCTATTTTATCTTTATCTAAAGCTTTTTCGTCTTCAATTGTTTTAGACATTTCCTCGCTATCTGCTATTGCTTTATCCTTTTGTGCAGCTAACTCAGCTTCTCTTTGCGCCTGTATCTGTGGATTACTTTCCTGATATACAGTCATAGTAGTAGAACCTATTCCTGCTGGAATTTGGTTATCTTGATACATACCTGCTGTATTATATTTTTTTCTACGGGTTACTTTTTTCTTATTTTTACGTTTTAATTTTGTCATTTTATCTATGTAGTTTTTTTGCTCCTACAGCCGTAGAATGCAAATTTATTAAATTATTTGATATATTGTTGTATATTAACCTAATTCCCATCCATTTATCTATAAACTTCTTTCTTTGAAAGAAAGGTTTTACAACTGGAGGTAGTACCATATAAGCTGCTGTTGGTGTTTCTACCATTCCATTTAAAGTAAACATAGGGACTATAGATGAGGTTGTTAGTGTTCCTGTGCTTATATTTCCTGCTACATTTGCAGTTGCTGGTGTATAATATGCTGAAGAGTCAACAGATAAAGCTGCTAAATCTCTAAATTTATTTACATTCCAATTATTACCTATTCGTCTTATATTGACTAAATACTCTAGTAAACTTGATGTTTTATCCCCTGAGATTTGGAATGTATTAAATACATAAAAACTTGTAAATCCTGCATCTAAAATTAAATTATTATCTTCATCATAAACATCTGCAGTAAATGTAAAATTGTAAAATACAGCATCTTGTTTTAATTCATTATGTATAGCTTCAAATTCAAAAGGATATACCGTTCTAGTAGATGTAAGACCACTATTTTGTTCTTGATATAAAACTCCTCTCAGTCCTTCATTATGTTTCCAAATACCTGAGTTACCAAAAGCAGTTGATGGATCATTTACCCCAGTAACAGAATTAACTCCTTGAGTAGAGATTATACCATTTAAGTAATCTGAATATCTATCTGTGAAAGAATAAAAAGTTTTTGAAGTGTTAAAGTATTTATAAGGTATATAATCATGGAAACTAGTCCAAATGGCAAGTTCTGGAAAATACGAAATAGTCCATCCAGTCTTTTCAAAATAAACTGTGTCATCAAAAGATAGATTAATATATGATTGACATGGTGGAGCAGGAGGAGGCGCTTGAATACAACTCTGGAACATTTTATATGTACATTGATTAGCATCCCAAGTTATCTTTCCATTAGGAGGAGGAATTGAATTAGGTTTATTCCATCCAGTTATAAACGCTGCGGTAGGTTTAAGATCTCTTTTAGTAAGTATTATTCTTTTATATTTTGGATCATAAACTGAAGTTAATCCTAATCCTAATATTGGATTATCTAGTACACTACAGGCTCCTTGATTAATAGCTCCATATGTATCTAAATCAGAACCTAAGTTTTCTCTAAACCATGTTTCTAATCCAGTATTACTAATCTCTTGTAATTTATCTTGCATTAAGAAAACTTTTCCTTTACTCCTATCTACAAAAAAGTATCCTGCTCTTGTAGTTAATGCGGCCCATTGAGATTGTGTTCCCCCATGTCCATCTTGAGTTTGTACTAATTCATCTGGATCTTGTTGGAATATATCTCCACTACCAACTGAAGCTTCACTACCATCTTTCATTTGCATAGTTTGTTTACCTTTTGCAGCAAATAAACTATCAACCATATGGAAATATAATAGATTATTAAAAGTAGCTAACTTCCAAAGATCTCCCCTATTCTTAGGTAAGTCTTTAAATTGATTTGCTAAAAACATTCTATAATTATCTATTACACTAGAAGTATCTGCTTTAGCGCTTCTATGAGTTCTTGTTGGGAAATCACTTAATGCATTATCTTTTAATGGTAATGGTATAGCAGGTCTTACATCATTCAAAGCAGAATAATCAGAGTTATATTTCATATTATCTTGAGCTGTAAAATCTCCAGAGTTTTCACCCGCTCCGTCACTCTCTGTTCCTGAAGAAGTTCCTACATACTTTAACATTTCTTTTGCTGACGTAGCTGGAAAATAATTACTTAATGCAGACTCTGCATGTCTAAAATTTATATTATCTACACTTTCTACTAAATTATGAAATATAGACCTTAGTGGATTAGAGTCCTCAGATGGGTCACTTGGTTTTAATCCCATAGCAACTCCATATCGAGTAATAAACGTATCTCCTCCAAAGATACCTTCTTCCTGAATAGTTTTAGTTTTAAAATCACCAGTAGAAGTTCCATCCGCTTCAAACGTAAAGTTATCTAAATCATCACCTATTACTTCAAATCCAGTCCAGACTAACTCCTGCGAGTCAATTGACTTATACATGTCTGTTCTAAAAGCGTGTAAATTTACTAAGTAATTCATACTTCTATTAGCATGGTTATATGGTGTTAAATTTGTCATAATTGGAGTAGGGGTTAATAATATAGAAGGAGCTGCTAAATGAGCTACACCCCAATCATCTTGAGGATCTCCAGTACCAGCAAATCTGGTATTAGGTAAAGCCACTAATTCATGCCCTTGCATTAATCCAAATATTAAAGCTGTCTCCCCAAACTCATTAAATATTTTACCCCCAAATCCTAAAGCTGTTGCATCAAAAATACTATCTCCATGTAAATAAGTTTTTGATTTTTGACCTAATATTCTAGAATTCATTCCATATATAGATAATGGTTGATTGCTATGGAAAGTGAAATTTAAATAACGACCTCCAAAAAATATACCAGTATATACTTCTTTTGGATAACAATTCATATCCTCATCGTATCCCCACTTCTCATTAATTTCTACTGGATCAGTAGTAGAACCATAATTAAGTAGAGTAGTATTCATTCTTTTATCTTGATTAGTAGTAGGACCATTAAACACATAATTCTCTACTAAATATTCCGGCTTAATATGTGTTAATCCAGCTATACTATTATGTGTTCGTAACAAGTTAAAATCATGAGCACTAAATATCTGATATGCATTATCTGTCACAATATTTTGATAGTTATTTTTACTTTCAATTGCTATTGATGGAAAAGATGATTTAGCACTTGCCCACGGTCTCTTACTATAAAAGATTTCTTTTTCGTCTTGTAGAGTTCCTAATATTTGAGACGCTTGAGCAGCATTACTACCACCTGCCTCTCGACATATACCTATAATTTCCTTTCTAAGGTCCATAGGTTTTATAAAATCTTGCCCTAAAATTCTTTTATCTGCATGTTTTCTCTTCGCATAGTATATTCTAAACCCTTGAACTTTATCGGCAATATCTCTAGGAATTTTAATATCTTCTAATTCAAATCCTAGTATATTTATATCATGAGATATAATAGCATCTGTAAGAGTATTAGTTAAAGAAGTTCCAGACGTCATATTTACTTGAAACCAAGATCTAGTACCTTGTTGAGTAATCCATCCACCTTGTCCTGATGGTGTTGCAGAATTTCCACATGGATTTTGACAGGGCCAAGCTTCACTCTGCTTAGCTTGTCTCCACCTTGAACTACCGCTACCATTTCCTTTTCCTCTTCCTTCCACCCAATCTCCAGTCTGCATATTAAAAGTCCATCCGGAATTACCACAGTTACTTTTGGATGTAAACCAATCAATATTACCACAACCACATCCACCCCAATTACCTACACTATCATCACAACCGTCAGAGGTGGTTCCGGCCAATGATCTACGTAATTTAGAATACCCAGTAGTACCACTATTATGTTGTTTATATCCCCAAACATTATATCTAACAGCTACACTCATAGGTTGATCAGCTGTAAATCTATTATTTTTACCTGAATTAGTACTTGAAATTAAAGCAGTAAAAGCTGCTCCTGTCACAATATTTCCTTGAGCATCATAAACTGCACTATCACTTATAGATTTATCACTAAAATCAAAACTACGATCCCAATTCGCGGAACCAGGAAACTCATTTTCACCTCCATCATTGTGATGAATGCATACTAATCTACCATTCCATACTTGTTGTGCTTGAGTGGTCCCCAAACTATTAAGTGTTGAACATACATTTCCTGCAATTGTTTTTCTTTCTGAATTCTCATTAGAAGGAAAATGATGATGTCTAACATTTTTACCTTGAAGTGGAGTTCCATTACTAAGCCCATCCTTTACTAAAAAGTTATCTGTAAGAGGGTAAAACTCAGTAGAATTATGCCAATAATTCATTTGAGTTGTAGTACTTGAATTTATACTATTATCAAGAAAATGAAAGTTTGCTGCAAATGAACTCATTCCAGCTAAATCTGATCTTATCCCAGAACCACTAGGAGGATCCAACTCATCATCTATTGCCTCTCTTCCTGGTATATGATAAGCATATGACATACTACCATCTTTTAAAATAAATGCCAAATAAAAAGCATATACCTCATCTCTCATATATCCTTTATATTTAAATATATTAGGAGCAAATCTATAAGATTTTGAAGGGTCTACTGGATTTCCATTGTCTATAGGTTGTGTTCCAAATCCTGTTTCTAAGTTATCAACTGTAGCATAAAACGTATCAAAATTTTCTATAGATTTTACTACAGAATTTAGTTTAATATTATTAGCATAAGGTTGATACCCTAAATCTAAAGTTCTTGTTAGATTTCCTAAGTATAAAACTCCATCTAACTGATTGATTGTCTTAGCAGTATCATATGCTATTGTATCTATTAATATATCTTCTACTGCAGAAGTCTCAGCCTCTTCTAATCCAGAGTATGTTATTCCATCAGTAGATGCAACTTGAGCATCTATATCTGGTAATCTTACTGCTTCTGTAACTCCCCCCATTTTCCTAACTATAGCAGGTCTAACTAAAGAGTAATCATTATTTATATTTGACACTAACCACTTTATAGATTTAGAAGTTTGGCTACCATCTTTTGCCCCATCCTTTCTAAAAGCAGGAGCAGTAAAATCATACTCATCTACAATAGATACTGGGTTAGAAACGGTAACGTAGTTTGTAGCTACATTATCTACATCTACATAAGCTAATGCTAAATAATATACTCCTGTTCGTAATCCTCCTCCAGTAACTACTGAGGATTGAATTGGTCCTACAAAATCTAAATCTATATGAGGTACAGGTCCTGCATTAGGAAATAGATTTAAAAGGTCAATGTGATTTTTATGTGTTCTGTTAGTGCTTGTATTAATACCGGCCCCAAAACTACCTAAAGCTACTGGGAGACTATATAATCTAGTTACCAATGAAGCTTCTTGTCTAGTAATATTAAGAGCTCTTGGAGGATTTAAATCATCTGTAAAATAAACTACAAGATCACCTGAAGAGTCAATTTTAAAAGTACCTTCTATTGGATAGTTTTTATTAAAATTTAAATTATGTTTAGTTGGATCAGGTTTGTATATATATGTAAAAGTTCCGTCTATCCAAGTAGCAACTGCAGATTCATACAAAGTAGAACCATCATCTCTACGATCTCGTAAAAATAAAATTACTTTATCATTATCTACTTCAACATGTCCAATACATAACATGTTTTCTCCCGCTAGACCACCACCTATTTGACCATCTGGAGTATTACCAGTCTCATTAGTAATAGTCCCATCTTTATCTTGCATGATAGCATTTAATGCATACCTCCAACTTCCTTCTGGTTGATCCAGATAGGTAGTATCTTTAAATAGTCCTTTTACAAATCTTTTATCTGCCATTAGCTTCTATATAAATTTTCTCTTGTATTTAAATTTTCAAATGCAGAATCGTGTCTATTTAAACTAGGGATAAGTCTAACCCACTGATTCATGAATGATTCGTATTTATCTATATCTGGGAAGTTAGCTGCGTTTCTAGCTTGTGTGCAGTAGTACTTCCATTTTTGATCTGCAAAATTATAGTCTATTCCATTTCTTTTGTTCTCAGGAGAACTTACTAGAGATAATAAAAGTTTTTTATATATATACCAAAATATTGCCTCAGAATAACTTATATCGTCTGGAACTAATGGATAACAATCTTCATCAGTTGGAAACGCCATATAACTAATACATATCTTTCCAGTTTCAAATGAAGTTTTTATATAATCACAATCAACTATATATGTTTCTTCATACGCTGCATTCTCATTAACACAATTATCACAATGCATACTCTTATGAAAAGTGCTAGCCCCATACTGTAAAGGCTGCATCTGGTTAGAATCCTTGAAGTATACATTCTCTAAGACCACTATCCGGCTATTAATTTCGTGCAGCACTGAGGTTGTACTTGAGTATTCTAATCCAGATGCTTGTGCCGATACTATTTCTGCTTGCAAGTCATCCACTTTTGTCGTTAATGTATCTAATTCTTTAGCTGTTACTGGAGACACTGAACTATTTATTGCCACTTGATTTATATAATATAAATCTGTAGGCATTAAAGTTTTATGATCTTTTATTTCTAAGACACATTGTTTTTGACATAGTTGAGGTGCTGCCCCAATATGTTCTAAAGCTTCTCCTATCCACTCAACAGCATCGTCAATCCAGTTATCGTCTTGTGGCTTTAAGTCTCTAAATACCTTTCGTATTAGAGCTTTACTTGATATGGTTTTATATATTGCCATTTTATTGTTTTTTAAATGTTAAGTATGACAAGTCATCAGTTTTTAATAAGTTAATTAATTTTTCCTTATTACCCTTCAAACCTCTAGTTGCATCAAACCTATAAACAGATTTATTAGGAACTGAGCATTTTCCTTTTCTCCAGTAGTATTTACAATAGAAATCGTTTGTATGGTATATATGCCATTTTACTCCAACTTCTGTTTCTGGATCATATAAACTATGCCCTTTATTTAAAAGCTCTTGTTTATATTTATTACTCTCTCCCCAATCTATCCTAGGAGATCTAGGATCTCGGTCTTTGCGTACTATAGAAATAGTAGATAAATTATGCCCCATATTAAACTCTTTACCTTCAAGAATATAATCCATAATCATAATATTAAATTCTGAACATATATTCTTGAAGAGAGTTTTTTCTACAAAGCCTTTATCTACAACATAACTATTATATATATTGGTTAAGGTATACGCCATTAGCTTTGAGCGTCGTCTCCTTTCTTCTTAGTTACTTTCTTTTTATTCTTTTCCTTTTCCATTTCAGACTTAGTTTTAGTATGGTAACTTTTTCCTTCCCAAGTAAAAGTTGACTTTCCTTCATTTTTATTTTTTCTAAAAGCTTCATTAAAACTAAGTTTTTTATTTTCTACTGTAGATTCTTTTTTATTTGTGTTGGTAGATTTTTTATTATCGTCTTTCTTCACAACATTAGTAGTAGTAGATTCAATAGCTTTCTTTTTAATAGTCTTTTTTACATTATCTACTTTTTTAGTAAGAATATTTTTCTTCTCTTCTTTAGCACTTCTCTTAGCTTCTTTATTTTTAGATCTTAAATCTTTTCTTTCTGATCTTTGTTTTGCTCTTAAAGATTTTCTTTCCTCTCTATTTTCAGCTCGTCTTTCTTTTCTAGTACTTCTTATAGCTTTTCTAGTGATTCTTTTATTCTCTCTTTTTTCTTTTCTAGACATTTCTACAATTGGTCCTGCCCCATCCGTTAATGGTTTAGCATTTCTGTCTTTTTTTCTAGCTTCTTTTGTAGCTTTAATGCCTGCTCTTTCAGTTTTTCTTTGAGCTTTATTTTCTGCTTTTAGTTTTTTCTTTTCCTCTTTTTGTTTTTTTCTAAGGTCTTTCATTCCCCCGTTCTCAAACATTCTAGGAGTAGGTTTTTCTAGAAACCCTGCTTTATTATACATCTTTTTAGTTGTCATTTTTAAAATTTTATTTAGTTATTATTGTTTACTACTCGGCCTCATAATTGTTTGAGGGTCCTGCATTCTATCGTTTTCCGTGTCACTTACTGTTCCACTTAAAAGTTTTAATTCTCCAGCCATTACGCCTTGATTTATTAATTGTATCATATCCATAGATATTGGGAATGGAGATGAATCGCCATCATAACATCCTCCACCAGAACAATCTCCAAATTTAGCCACATCTTCTGGATCTTCAAATATTCCTCTAATATTAATAAATTCTAGACCATCAGCATTATATATGTATAAATAATCATCTATCATATATGCTTTATATTTTCCTTTAGTGTATTTATCATAAGGTAAAAACTTTACTACATTAGATTCTACCATCGGAATACGCCCGATACCACTAACATCTCCAACATGTGTTATAGCGTTAGTAAAATTATATCTAATAGTTTTAGGTATTTTTTGTACAGTTCTATATACACAGTCTGTTGCAGGTAATCCGCAACATTTACTAGCATTAACTTTTTCAAGTTTAATGCATCCTAAATCTTGTTCTGTATGATTACTTCTAAAACCATTTTTAGCATAATCTCTTCTAATAAAGACCGTTCTATAATGTTTAATATTAAACTTAATTTGGTCTAAAGATATATGCTCGTCTTGATTAGATCTACCACCTCTTACTAGATTTAGTAAATTATATGCTATTTCGTTTAATGTCATAGTATTTATTTCTTAACTTTTTCTAATGATCTACCACCAAAGTAAGCTCCAATAACTGTTATTAAAACTAATTGTAATAAATCTACCCATGAAGATTTAACTTCGAAAGAAATAGCTCCAGCATCAATAAAGATTATTAATACTGTAGATACTACTAAGAATATTAAAACCATAGGTCTTATATTTTTTGAGAGCCATGAGTCAGAATTCATATCCACTTTCCAACGTTCAGTTACTTGTTTTTGCATTTCTGCTTCATAACCCATTATCATATCTTTTATTTTTTGTTCAGCTTCAAGCTTTTCCTCTTTAGAAGTATGAAGATTATCTATAACTCCACCCACTCCTTTAATAAGTTCTGTAGCTCCACTGCTAAATATTTTTGTTAATATACTCATAATTTTTATTTTATATTAGACCAATCTAGTTCATACATTAAAGAGGCAGAATATGCGGAATCTCCTAATTGTATTTTTAATCCAAATCTTTGTAGATCAATTACCGCTAAATCATATTGATCTAGTACTAAAGTATTCGCTAATGTAATAGGCAAATCCTTTAACACATAGTACGTATTTTCACTTATAACACCTTGTTCATCTTCAGTAGTATCAAACATAGACAAAGTTACAGTTATTTCTGCGCTATGACTATTTGTAATAACTAATTGTTTTATATACGCATGTTCATAAAATCCTGCATCTCTAGAAAGCTTAGCATTATTAAACTCAAATGCCGCAGGAATTCCATTGATGTCTGGAAATATTATTGTGCTGTCTGCTCCTGATATATTATTTACTTCTATCATGGTAATAATTCATCTAGTTCTAAATATCCTCCTTTAATAATATCGTCTTCATCTATACCAAAACCGTCTCCTGTCCAATCAGAATGATTTGTAAAAGTATAGTTTGAGCAAGTTGCTGAACTTTGAAACTTCCTTACTCTATCAGCAATTTCTTCTGTTGTAGAAACTAATCTTGTTGCTCTATCTTGACTCTTATGCA
>TARA_R100001463_G_scaffold126770_4_pt1 | contig 14495 bp, 18 predicted proteins | sample TARA_R100001463 | Tara Oceans TARA_R100001463 (sample SAMEA2622242) | marine metagenome | biome: marine biome (ENVO:00000447); feature: deep chlorophyll maximum layer (ENVO:xxxxxxxx); material: "saline water (ENVO:00002010), including plankton (ENVO:xxxxxxxx)" | depth 40 m
TGTAACACCATTGTCTACATCTAATTTATAACTATCACTAGGTGCAGTGTTTATACCTAAGCTTCCGTCTTTAATGTATACGTGCTTATTAGTACCATCGCTACCAAAAGTAAAACCACTAACTGTTTTAGTATTAGCATACACACCCATTTTGCCATCATAGTCAAATGTCAAACCTCTTTCAGGTGCAGTTCCACTACTCCATATAGGTCCATAGTTTATTGCAAACTGGTCTTTTCTACCATTTATTGTATTGTTAGACACTCCAATGTTTAATTGGTTAGTCATAGCACCGGGACCAGTTCCTGTTTGAAATTGTATCCTAGCTTGATTACTTGTTAATTTTCTTTTTAAGAACAAAGTAGAAGTACCAAGTGGACTAGCTCCACCAAGGTCGAATGTAGGATTAGCACCATTTACTTCTACTTCAGCAGTACCACTAGTATCACCTGCTAATACAATTTTAGAATCACCATTAGTATCTTGATTAATAGTAAAGTTACCCTTACAGTTAACAGTACCATCTGCTAATGCTTGAAACTCATCATCCTTAATTTTTAAATTACCAGAAGTATCTACACTAAAAGGATATACACCACCTGATTGAGTACCAATGCTTAGTGAGCCACCTACCATTGTAATAGTTTTATTTCCGTCTACAGCGTCTTTAGCTTCGTTACCTGCTGTAGCTTTAGTCTTAATATTAGCGGCAGTTTCCCCATCTATCTTACCAGTAAAGTCTCCTGTGCTAGGGTCGAATACCGATGTTCCGTCTGATTTAGCTATTACGCCAATAAATTTACCAGCAGAAAACTTAGTATTGTCTAAATTACCAAGACCAACATCTGACTTAGTGGGTTTATTATCTGTTCTGTAGAAATCAGATAATCCTTTACTACCAAAGGTTCCGGTTACATTACCAGAAAAATCAGAGTCAGCTCTTTGTACTTGTTTCCATTGTTTAGCCATTGTCTACTTCTTGTAATTCATAATCAGGGTCAGCTATAGCCGCCTCTTCAAATGCTTTCATAAATTTTTTGTGCATCTCATACACCCAAGCTCCTTCGCCTACTTTAACTTCAATACCTGATATTAATGTGCAGATACCTTCAAGTTCTTGCGTGGTGCATTTAACTATTTTTAACTTCTTCTTGTCCATTACTATCTCCTTGTTCTAGCATAGCTTTAATAAACTTAACTTTTAGAAAAGTTGTTGTTGCTTGTTCTATTTCTCTACCCCTATAGTTTCCATTCAACATCATATCATAAATATAACCTATGTCAGAAAGTTCTAACTTTGATAGTTTTTGTTGTAAGTCTACTACTTCTTCGTTGGCTTTCGCCGGTTTTAATTTTGATTTTGCATCATCCCAGAAACTCATTTATCGTTTAACTCTCTTTGTTTTTTTAATGTTAAACCATTTGACAATACGAAATTATCAAGGTTATAAGGCATCTTCATATTCTTATGAAGTTTTCTTAAGTTTTGATATCCTTTATGGTCTGGTCCCATAGTTAATTTAGCAGTTGGCATAACTTTCTTACCATCTTTATCTTTTGTTACAAATAGACTAGGGTTAACATTAGCTAACATTGATTTTTTTAATTCATCTAACCATTCTTGTTTTTCCCATATCTCACAATCAATCATTTGGTCTTGGTCTAGTCCCATATCTTTTTGCATTAACCATACTCTTCTACCACCCCATAAAACTTTACCATCTGATGTGGCTACAATATAATCATATTCTTCAGGTTTATAACCTTTATCTTGTAAAGATTTTTTTAGGGGTTCGTATTCATAAAGTGGTAAGCCTATATACTCCTTACCTGAAGTGCCAGTCTCCTTTTCAGGAAACTGACCACTGTCGGGTAAAGAACATTTTAGGTCTTTTAATGCAAAAGCTTTTATCGCTTTCTTTGCCATTTTTTACTCCTAAATGTCTACAATTACATATTGATTACCGCCAAATATTCCTACTTGACCTACTACTAGGTTTGATGGATTATTTGCCGAACTCGAAAAGGTTGAGTCTCCGTCTACATCTTCTGCTGTTAGCGTAAGAGGTGCTGGACCTTTAGTTGCTATTGCATTAGTAGTAGTTGTAGCAAAACTTGCATCATCACCTAAAGCGGCGGCTAAGTCATTTAATGTTTGTAACCCTGCTGGTGCACCATCAAGAATATTGCTTTCTGCTGTAGATGCGGCGGCGGCTTCAGCTTCTGCCACTGTTTTACCACCAACTTTATCAGCATCTAGTGTTTGAGCAGTTCCATCAAATTTAATTTTACCAGATGCTACTGTTATTGCTTGGTTAACTACAGCTCCTAACCCTACGTTAGCCGCTGTTGTACCAGCCCTAATAGCCGAGGTAGAATCCTGATTTGAAGATGCTCCTAATGCCGCTCCACTTTTAATAGTAGCTACGGCAGTTCCACCTACTGTTCCTGAAACATTACCTGTTAAAGTTCCACCTAAAATTGTGCTTGTAGAGTCTTGGTTAGCAGTTGCACCTGCGGCGGCTCCAGTTTTAATTGTTGCCACAGCAGTACCACCAATGGTACCTGTTATATTACCTGCTAATAACTGAGCTTCAGTTTTATTAGGTACATTTCCTAGTCCAACATCATTAGCTGTTGTTTCACTATTCTTAATAGCATCTGGAGCGTTTGTTAGGTCAGTTTTAACTGCTCCTAAACCTGAAGCACTTACTGTACCTCCACCAGCACCACTTAATGCACCAGAAGAGCTTATGCTAATAGAGGCGTTCTTTAAGGTTGCTGGAGCGTTAGCTACTTTAATTATCGGGTCTGAACCACTTGTGTCAAAAGCTGGTTTTACCGTTGCACCATCTGCGGCACCACTTACAACAGTAGCATTAGCTGTTCCGCCAATAGTACCTGTTAAGTTTCCACTTAGTATTGTTGCTTGACTTTTGTTTTCTACATTATTAAGAGACATAGTAGTCTTTAATGTAGATGGACTTTCGTTTACTACATTTGCAAGACCTACATCACTTTTAGTAGTCTCACTATTTTTAATAGCGTCTGGAGCGTTACTTAAATCAGTATCTACTGCTCCAACTCCTGCTGGTGTAACCTGACCGGAACCAGCTCCACTTAATGTACCATCTGCATTAATACTAACCCCTGAGTTTTTTAACCCAGCGGCGGCATTAGCTACCTTTAAAATGTTACTTCCATCGAACGCCGCATCTGTTACTACTTTCGATGCAGTTCCTGCTGACGCTCCTGATTTAATATCCGCTACAGATGTGCCATCTATTGTACCTGTAACTTTACCAGTAAAGTCCTCATCAGACCGCTGGATTTTTTTCCACGCTTTAGCCATAGTGTGTTTCTCCTATACTTCGACTGATACCAATAAGGACCCTTGAGAACTGTCATAGTAGATAGTTCCTTCGGAGTTGTCTGCTGGTGCCGATGTTCTTGGTTTCAAATGCACTGCTCCCTGATAGTCTACAGAAAACACTTGTGTGCTGTTATTTAAGATTTGAAACAAGTCTCCTGACGATACAGAACTACTTGTTTGATGTTTTAAAATATTTCCAGATATTAAGTCAGGTAATACTTCTACATCAGTAGAACCATTATCTCTATAAAACTTTCCATCTGATGTATTGTACCATACTAACTTAGTATATACATCTTTTACTAAATTAGGACTTGATAAACTTCCTGCCATTATATTACCCTCGTGTAAACTGGTGGTGTTGCCTCTGTAACTCTATTAAAAACTGGTGGAGTTGGTTTAGCAACTCTTGTAGATATAGTAGGACTTGCTTTTATAACTCTAACTGTAGGAGTACCTTTTACAAATAGACCAAGTAGGATATTACTAAAAGAAAATGCTATAGTATCAAACGCTATATTTAAATCATTAAATTTAACACTCATTTAAAAATCCATTGGTTGTATTGTTTGCCTAGAACCATCTCTTCCTCTAAAAGCATAAGCTTTAGCTTTCTTAATTCCGACTTCATATTTAGTCATATAGTGATTTGAAAGTGCTAAAGTCTCAACCTTTCTTTCATAGCCATTTGCTATTACACGATTTACCAAGGATTCGTGAAATTGCTCTGGTATTTCAGACTCTTGGTCTAAGTATTGAGATTCTTGCATAGTTGGAGTTGTATCAGTACCAGCTAATTCTGTTCCTAAATAAGCTCCTGTAGTTGCACTTGTATTTGCTGTTGTAAATCCATCTCTTTCTGGAGATTCACCGGGTACTAAAAATTTATCAGGTCTTTGTATATATAGTAAATTAATTTGTTTAACTTCAGTTGGAGAATTAAACTTCCCCGTACTTGAATCATAATAAGCTATTAATACGGAGTCTCTTTCTGTCCACCATAAGTATTGACTAATATTTAAATTTTGTCTTTCCATTATGTAAGGTCCCTCTCAACAGGCTTACCTATTAATTTTTTAATAGTCTTATTATCGTAATCAACACCTTTTATTTTAATAATATGCTTTTTAAGTGGATATACTCTTTTACCTTCTTCTGTGCTAAATGTATCCATAGACTCTATAATCTCTGTTCTAAAACCCATATCATTAGCGGCATCATTTAAATATCTTATTATTTCAACTTGCCCCATACTTGGATGATGTTGTTGGACTCTTTCTATCATTTCTTTTAACTTCATATAGCTTTAGTTTCCTTAGGGTCGTCTTTTATACCAGCACTTCCAATGTTAACTTGTATAAACTCTTGTTTTTTTGCACTAATAAGTTGTAATTGACCCTGTGTCCATTGATAATCTACTGTAATTTTTTGAATAATTTTATCATATAATCCCATTTTCTTTTGGAGATTAGCTTGGAACTCAGCCAAGACTTGTTGCTTTTGAGCAGATTGAGCACCTAGTTCTGCGTTAAACTCTCCTAAAATAGAATTGGCTCTTTGTAATTCTTGAGAAGCAACTTGAAGTGTAGAGGCTGTCATATCTTCATCTTCATCAGCTAACCAATACTGTGCACTTTCTGGCTCAGTATCTCCACCCATAGTAGTTCCACTTATTAAATTTTTAGATTTATCTATTGCATCTTGAAAATCAGCAGATGGAAAAGTATAACTAATACTAGCAGACACATCTGCTATTTGGTCAAACAAAGTAGTATCTGCATCTAAATCTGTTGGTAACTTTGCTCTAAAATCTCCAAGTCTTTCTACTAATATTAATTCTGCTGAATGAAGTATAACTAATTCATTAAAGTTTATTGGAAACTGAGTAATTGTTTCTTGTGCATCATTAATAGTTCTTCCGCTAAAATCAGGGACCGTTGTTATTTTAAAACCTTTTTTGGCTTGTTTAATAGCTAACGGTGCTATAAATAAACTATTTTCATCGCTTATCCAATAAACAGGATTGTCAGGCAATGCATAATAAATGCTATTTGTATTAAAAGCATCTCTTGCCTGTGAGTCTGGAACTGGCTGACATTGTCTATAAGTCTCTTCGCCATCTGCTCTTTCAACTTTTAATAAATGTATTGCTTTTAAACCTGAATAATAATCAAAACCATCATCAGTACTATCATTAGTAATAATACTTACATTAGAAAAAGCAGGTAATAATCCCGGATTTGCTTGAGCTATAATAGATACTGTATAATTAACAGCTCTATTTAACGCATCTAATATATTTTCTGAAGATGTGCTGTTTGTATAATTTTGTACTTTACTTGTAAATGACATATTATCCTTTTAATAGGGGGTCCGAAGACCCCCCATTTTAACTTACCTACGCTTAACTTCCAAAGGTCATTAGAGCGTGAGTCTCAGGAAGAGATATCTCAAGACCAGCTTCGGTCATTACGATGTCTTTCCTTCCATCCATATTGTTGTCCTGCACATTAGTGATAATGTGTGTATCCCTTGAGATACCATTACCAGCCAATGGACGATACTTTACATTAGCCATATCAATAGCTATTGCAATGTTATCGTCTTGCCCTCTGAACAACGGCTCAGCAACAAAGTGTAAATTACCAAAAATAGTATTTACTTTTGTTACCTGATGTCCGAAAGCTCCCTGAATGTTCTGTACATCTAACTTATAAGAGCTAGTTGTCATAGTATTCTTTAGGAACCCATCTCCACCTAGTTTTTGTAACCAAGCTAAGATTGTACGAGAACAAAGAACTAACTTGTCTCCACTGTTTCCAGTCTCTGGAGCAAAGAAGTCCTTCATTGAGTCAATGAATGTGTCATAAGTACTATTAGCATAAGAGAAAGCGTAATTCTTTCCATTAGCTAAAGTATAAGGCACAATCCCGTGTGAGTAGCGAATAGGACCATTAGGTGATGCTGATTCATCAGCAGAACCAACACCAAACAACATAGCGTGTTCAATGTCCATCTTATGTTCCATTAGCTTTCCAGACCATACTCTACGATATTCATCTGGACGACCTCTGTAACGAGTAGCAAGAGCTGTACCAGAGAACAACTGAATACCTGTCTTAAAAATCTGACAGTATCCTTCTCTAGTGTACAGTTCATCTTTCCATCCGTCTGGGTCAACTGTTGCTTCGCCATATGCACTACCGATAATCTGACCTTTTACACCAGCGGCTAAAGTACCAGAATCTTCTAGTGCTGTTAACTTAACTGATGAATAGGTAGCTACAGAACTTGCATTGTAAGCTACATTCAATCCAGTACCTACGTTCTCGATTGATTTGATTTTCCACGCTTTACCACCAATTCTAAGAACTTGGTTTACCACAAAAAATTGTGGTGCGGCATTTGCGGCTTCTACTCCGAACTTGTCATATTTACAAACTAACTTAAGCTCAGCAGAATCGTTACCTTTAGTAACCTGCGAACTTATAGCAGTCTTTAGTTCAAAATCTCTACGTTGCCATTGATGACGCTGTTCAAGGAACTTGAATACTGGGTCATCAGTAGCTTCTTTAGCCATTTTGCTTAAATATACAAAGAACGGAGACTGTTGTGGTGCTAACTCAGCGACTCTTTCGCCAAAGTTATAAATCCGGCGGTTATCATCAATAGATACGCCACCCGGAGCTACACCTGTCTTATGACTAAATACATTTGCCATAGTCTAGTTTCTCCTTTTATGAACCCCAAGGGTTCTGTTTTTTGTAAGTGCTAATCATAGAATCCATCATATTATCTTCCGTACTACCCTGAGTGTTTCCCGATGAAGGTAGAACTCCCATACTAGCTGGAACTTGCTGAGCTCTCTGCATTTGCTGAAATGATTCATTTGGAGCAGTTTCAGTAAGAGGTGCTTGTTGAGGTGCAGTCTGATTACCAGACTCCATCCTATACAATTTAAACAAGTTATCTATAGTAACCGATTCAGGCTTATCCATAATCTCTACGAATTGTGCTATCTCTTGGTCACTAGCTTGATAATTTGTCCTCAAGTGATTCTGTATTCCTACCATTTGTTGCTGTCTGTTTTGAGTTTCAGCTTGTTGCCTTAGTATTTCGTTTCTCTCTTCTACGATTTTCTGCTTCTCCTCTTCTACCAATGCTAGATTATACTCAGATTGTAATCTGTTATAATCATCCATCTCATCTCGCCATTCTTCTACTTCATCGAGGTACTTTGCAGACTCAGAACTAGTATCCTCTACCGCTTCAGCCCTATTAAAGCCTCTAGGCTTTGAGGGTTTCATTGGTGGAGGAGGAAACTGTCTGTCTTCTTCTACTTCGTTTTCTACTGTTGGCTGAGGTGCTTGGGCTTGTTGTTCCAATGCTTGTAGGCGTTGTGCCATCTGTGCATTTTCATTACGAGCTTTATCAGCCTCACTTTGCCAATATTGATAACGTTTTTCATCGTTATCTTGGGCTTCTTGTTGTGCTACCTTTTCTTCAGTTTGTGCAGGTGCATCAGGGATTATTTCATTCGTAGCGAATGGGTCCTCCGATGGTTGCTCTTCCTCAAGACCGTTAGCTCTAAAAAAACCCTCAAGAGGATTTGTTACATCCTCATTCACTGGTTCTGATGCAGTAGTGCCCTTTACTTCTAAGTCAGGGGTAACTTCCGATTCTATCATACTCAGTTCCTTTACTTTGCTCCAGCCGATTTCTTGGAATCGGGTGTGGATTGTTGTGTTTGGCTTTGCTTGTTCATTTCACGAACACCAGCTTTTGCCTGTCCAAGAACGTCATCCATACGCTTCTCTAGTATCTTTCCAGATGCTTTATTCTGGGTTGAGATATTGTCGAGTTTGCCTTTGAATTTTTCTAATTCAGCCGCCTGTTTCAAGTGATAGTTTTCACGCTCTCTTGTCTGTAGGTCGCCTTTTAATTCTTTAATCTTTTCTTCCATTGATTTAACAGATTGTTGTAATTGTCCAACTTGGTCTGTTCTTTCTAATACACCCTCTTTGTCAAATACTTCTGTTTTCTTAAGAACTTCAGTCTTGTCAATAATTCCATTCTTGTAAGCATCCATATACATTTCAAGTTGTGCATATCTATTTGTTGGTAAGGTAGAACCAGTTACGACGACTACATCAAAAGCTCCTCTTGATATATCGTTTAAAACGCTTACTTCTCCACTCTTATCATCATAAATCTTTTTATTAATAGCTATCTCTGACATACTATTGTTAGGCTGTACTAATCTAACAACCTTCTCTGCTCTATATAATTGTTGCATTATAGGTATTGCAACCTTAGCAACCCTTGCTAAAGAAACCTCTATATCTTGTAATTTAGATTTAATTTTTCTTTGACCAAACTCATCTAAACTAACAGTAGCTTTATATGTCTGAGGAGCGGCTTCTGCATTACCCTGCATTAACTCATATAATCCAAGCTGGTGGTCTATATCTGTTTTTGCAACTTGTTCATTCTGATAAAGAGTTCCGGGTAATGGAGTAGGTTGTATTGGTTGAGGTGCTCCTTGGTCCATATCTACTTCTATAGCTACTCCCGGCTGAGCCCATCTTTGTTCAAAGTCCTGCATATCTACAGAACCACTAGGTATTAAAATCTTTGTATTTGTACTTGTTGTTGCGTGAGCAATGATAAGAGAGCGTGTTTTATTAATATACTCTTGTAAATCTTTAACCATACGAACATCGCTTACTGGGTAGGGTGTTCTGTTATGAATGTTCATAAATAGAACGATGGGATAATGCTCAACTGGCAAGATTCTTGAATATAAATACTTGTCACCCATTATAACGCACATCTTTATGCGTTGAACAGGAACAGACACGCTCTCTATTAATTTTTGTTGTACTAATTCAGCATATGAGATTGATTCTACCTTAGGAATTTCAGGTCCATCTACGCCTTCCATCTCAGCTTGTTTAGTTTGTTGTTCAAACTGCATAGTAAGTTGTTCAACAATCTTAGCCGCTTTATTCTCATCAAGTACAATTTGACCATTTATACGTACAGCATTTCTTTCTAAATACTCTGCATATCCTTCATTATCAAACACTTCTTCGGTTTTGTTAATGTTATTCTTTATATGATAACGCTTAACCCATACTTTCTCATATCTTTCATAACCTCTTATATATTCGTTGTTATGTCCGAAACCAACGTGAGTTTGAGTATTACTATCTTCTGGAAATGATATTCCTTTATCATCTACTCTATCTGTAACTGGTCTATCTGTATATAAGTCTGATGTAGCGTTTTTAATTGCTTCTTCATATACAGGGTACATACTAGTAGCTTGTTCTTTTGTAAACAATCTACTTATAATAATATTTTCTGCATCATCACCCATTCTGTGACGAGAGTTAGGGTCAATATAAACATCAAGAGGGTCTACATCGTGAACACAAACTTCTCCTCTACCATAATCTTTCAAGGGGTCAATATAGACGCACATAGCTCCCATACCCATTGTATAATAGTCGTCTATCACATTGCGGAGTGCTTGAGTCCCGTCAGATACGTACCACATATATTCTAGTAAACCATTGAAGACTTGTGCTACTTTATTGTCGGAATCTTCTCTCGGTGATACTCTGAATTGTGGTTTGCCTGAAGTGAGTAGTGCCTTTGCGGCTTCAACTGCTGGATGAATACGATTAACTACTAGAGGTGCCTGACCCCTTTCGAGTAAAATACGTTGTTGCTCTGAAGACCATTGTCTTCCTAGTCTAAATTCTGCGTCCTCTTGTGCTTGACTAGCCCATACTTCCCTTTTACTTGAATAAGTCTTAAAAAGGTCGTGAGTTTCGTTTACAAGTTCTTCGCTAGATTTCTTTGAATCTTTATCGCTGTAAGCCATCCCGTATGAACTTACAAATTATAATGTCATCCAGTCAAGTACTTTACTTCTACTTTTTCTATCTTCTGGATTAATGTATTCTTTCTGCCTTGAAGGCTTTGCTTTATCAAGTGCATAGTATATAGCATCTAGTATATCATCGTGCTTACCTCTTGGGTAAGATAGAAACTCTTGCTGTGCGTGTAAATCTTCTGGTCTAAAATAAAATTCACCTTTAGCGAGTGGGGCAACCAAGGACAACAATCTTTCGGATTTTCTTTGTCTTGGTTTTATGCCTTTTTCCAGTCCCGGTATATATAGGTTCTGTTCAAGCATCATCTTTCTTACGTTAGTCCTCAGTGCCTCTTGGTAGCCCACAGTCTCAATAGTCATTCTTTTTGGGTGATATTTTTTAAATACTTTAATAATTTCTTCAGGTTGGTATGCAGGGTCGATTTTGTCTCTGAGTATATCCAATATATAAATATTACCATCAGCGTCAAGTGCAACAGTAGCAATAACAAAAAAGTCAGAACGCTTAGATAAACTACTAGCAGGGTCGATGTCACAATAGACGTTAACCGGTTTCTTAATATCCTTGCCACCCGACTTGCCGATAAGGATGCTTTCTCCGTTATTGTGGGAAAAAACGAAATGATGTAATTTAATGTATTGCGGTTTGAAGGGTGCATTGTCTGGACTCTGTGCCTCATTCATATACTCTTGGTAAAACCCGTTTAGGTTACCAACTGATTCAAATTCTTGTTTTATTGATTGTATTCGTTCTTCGGGAAATCTTTCTTCCCATATACTATGTCCATCGTCATCATATATAGAATACCAAAGAACTTTCCAAACAGGTGATTCTTTAGCCCAATATAAAAAACAATCTTCAGATATAACAGTGCCAATCATAACTATTCTACCATCATCTGATAGAGAAGGTATAACAGCTTCAGTTATCCATTTTCTATTTTTTGCTCTAGCTTCAGCAGTAGCGGCGTTAAGCTCAGACTCATAGTCATCAACAATGATGAGATTAGGACGAGTGTCTCCCTCGATAAACCCCCGTACACGCTGTCCAGTTCCCACAGCAATAATCCGTGCACCATTTGCAAGAAGTATATCATTGTTCGTCCAACGTTTTGCAGTTTCGGGTCCATAGTCTCCAAACATCTCCTTAAAGTTCTGTGAGTTAATTAAATGATATTTTATCCTTGATAGAAAGTTTATACTCTGAGATTGCGACTCTGATATTATAACAATAAAAAGGTCACTGGCAGAGGGCTTAAAAGCGATTCTATGAAGGGGTAGAATTAAGGAGGTCACTGTACTTTTCGCCGTTCCCCGAGGAGCGGCAATTAGTACACGCTTCTTCGCCTCATCTGCCAGATTTTTGTATATCTCGTGGTGAAATGGTGGCACTGCTTTTTGAATAGCAGTAGGAAACATTGTTCTACCAAATAACCCAACATTGTTTCTAAGTTTCTTTAGAGCTTGTTGCTGTGCATATTTGGCTTCGTAATCGTCTACTTGGACAGTTTCCCTGATATCCATTGTCCGTACTTACCATATTTTTGCCAATAACCATTTGACCATAGTCTACTATTTACTAATACTAATACTCCTGCGATAAATAATAATAATTCAATCATTTGTGACCTTCCTCTCTATTCTGTTTAATCTAAATATAGCACTAATCCATAATAACAAGTTAAGAAATATATATAATTCCCAACCCGGAAAGTGCTCTAACTCTACTAACGTGTGATAATAATTACTTATCATCTCCATTCTTTACCTCCTTAATAGGCATTTTAGTTGTTCTAGATGCAATTAACTTATCTTCTTCTGCATTGATATTATCAATCAGTTTCCTAGTTTGTGTTGCCTCTAGCTTATCAGTAACTGTTACTGTTTCTTTATCCTTCATTCCGTGTATTTCCATACCATCGTTTACAAATCCACGAATACCACTGACATCTTCTTTCTTTAATGCAATATCTACTCCCTTCTTCATTAAGTCAATAAAGTAGTCTGCATCCAACATATTGTCAGTTAATAGTTTTTGAGCTTCATCTCTCTTCATTTTTTTAAAAACCTCCGTTCTCATATGACGTTTTAACTTACGTCTTTTACTTGCATTTACAGGACCGAACACTTGGTCAATAGCAACATCCCTATTTTCAGTTAAAGCCGCCCACATTGCTAAAGACTTATAGTCCTCAGACTTAGTTTTTACATCTAGCCACTTTTCACCAGTAAATGTATTATTAGCTACCCTACCCCCACAACAAAACTTTTTATCAGGATACTTAGGATTCCACATAATATAACCAAAAGGCATCCTATAATAATAGGACATTCTTTTTTCTTTGTCCTGATAAGATTTCTTACTAATAACCTTTGCAACATAATTGTCATCGGTGAGTGCCCATTGCTTTGCATTAGCCTGTTGCCAATGTAAATAAGTAATATCCTTTGAATCAGCTTCATCTTTAGTATATACAGGGTATTCTGTAGGTCCTATGTCTTTATGATTTATAGTTATAACAAACACTTGCTCTTCCTATTGGAATATAACCCACTTTTTTAGTCTTTTTATCATTATATCCACCAAAATGGCTATTTCTTGGTAATTCTTGGTCTTTCCAACGTATTTTAGACCTACTTTTCTGGATTGTATTGATGTTAAATACATATATATGTGAATTTGTAGCAACTATGTAAAGAAACTCTTTACCATCTATGTCTGCGTGACCTTTATTAGCCATATACTTATCCCATTCTATTAAACAAGTATCATAATGTTTGTTACGAACCTTGATTTCTGCTATATAACGCTCTTCATCAGCATCATAGGTACAGTATTCATCGGTCTTTATAAAATTAGACTTGGCTTCTTTGTTTATATACGAAATAACAAAGTCTTCTGTTACTTTAGAAGACCGAGGAACTTGAGTAATAGGGTTATGTAGTACCTCATCTTTAACATCTGTAGATGAAACACCATCCTTAGTATGTTTAGAAGACGCTTTATAAGCCTTGTATGCTTCTGTGACTTCATAGTATAACACTCCTCTTTTACGTTCAGCTTGGAATCCCGTGATGTTAGCACAGTTTTTCCATAATAACTCATAGTCGAGCTTATCATCACTCTTTATATACTGATGTATATCTACCACTTACGACAACCACCCCTTGTTTAAATCGTTAAGAACTAATAACAAATATTATTAAAATGTAAAACCGTTTACATCTAATAACAATAGTTATGATTTACTTTAAGTGGTTTCGTTTAAACTGAACGATATGAACAAGATAGGAGAATTTGCTATTCTTCTTCTTTTCTACGTACTCTACTAGGGTTTACTATCCTAACATTCTCCCATATATTGTGTCTCCAACACCAGTTATCGCCGTTACGTATGTCTATGTATTGATGATTTGTACTGTCTTGGTCGTATATAGTATCATATAATGAATAGTCCCCTTCAGAGATTGTAGGTTCATCTGCTATAAAGCTTACTGAAATACCTGAAATGATTAAAATTATTATAAAATTCATACGAAAAATTATATACAAAAACAATAAAAAACTATTTGAAAAATTGCTGTAGAATGGGAGTACGTCGTTTGTTCGTTGACCGGGTGGGTTGTTTTTACGCCCTATGGGGGGTAGACTTCGTTCAGTATCGTCCCTCAACTTAACTTGTCTCCTCCCCCGGGCTTCAAACCAACACCTGACGGTGTACTGCGTACCCACCTCGGTCTGCCGTCCCCTGTTTGTTTTGAGCACTAGCTCAACAATCTAATATATGAAATATTAGGTTGAAATAAGAATCGGAGATTAATATGTCAACATCGAATCAAGGTCTAAAGACACATTCTGTCTATAACGCCAGAAACTGGATGCGAAACCCTGAAACACAAGAAGTGATTAAGGGTCAGGATGGGAGCCCCATCCTTAATCCCATAGACTCTGTCTATGAGAATTCAATTATTATTCACCAAAGGGTGACTAATGCTGAAGTTGCCGGGCAACTACCAGAGCTCTTGACTGCTAACACAGTAAAGAAGTTATCTGAAACCTACAAGGACCTAAAGTTCCTGAAGGATACAGATTACCCGTTGCATACTGACGATAATATCGCCATAAATGTCAACCACGTGACAGGGTCAGGTGTTGAGGTAATAGAGTATAGGTACAAAGTACCATCTGCTGGTAAGGAAGAGGACTTCCCTACTCAA
>TARA_R100001463_G_scaffold23313_2_pt1 | contig 14418 bp, 4 predicted proteins | sample TARA_R100001463 | Tara Oceans TARA_R100001463 (sample SAMEA2622242) | marine metagenome | biome: marine biome (ENVO:00000447); feature: deep chlorophyll maximum layer (ENVO:xxxxxxxx); material: "saline water (ENVO:00002010), including plankton (ENVO:xxxxxxxx)" | depth 40 m
TTTAGAAAGATAATGCCAAATGTATCACAAACAATTCCAAACTATATAGGTGGTGTATCTAAACAACCTGATAATAAGAAGTTCCCTGGACAATTAGTTGATTGTATTAATGCATATCCTGATCCTACCTTTGGTCTAACTAAGAGACCTGGCTTTAAATTCATTAAAGGTTTAGGTAATGCAGATATCTATTCCAATGCTAAATGGTTCTACATCCATAGAGATGGAGATGAAAAGTATATTGGATGTATTAAAGGCACAGCTGTTTATATATGGAATGTAACTACAGGAGTAGCCGCTACTATTACTTATACTTCGAATGCTAATACCTCATATCTCACAGCTAGTACTGCTAATGATTATGACATCTTAACTGTACAAGATACAACGATTGTCACCAACAAACTTAAGACAGTTACCACTCAAAGTGCTCCATCTTTTGTAGCTAATAAAGTAGGTACTGTATTGCTTAAATCAGTTGGTGATTCTCAGGTCTATTCAGTAACAGTTAATGGTACTGCTTATACATACACAAGTGATAGTACAGCCACAGCTGATGAAATCTTAACTGGACTAAAGACAGCAATAGACGGTGGAAGTATTTCAGGTTTAACAGTAACGAAATTAGATACTTCATTAGAGTTAAGTAGATCAAGTGCTTTTACCTTGACTGGTAAAGGTGGTGCAGGTAATGATCAGCTCGTTACTTTCCAGAATCAAGTCGCTAACGTAGCAGCTCTACCAGATAAATCAGTACATCACAGAGTAGTAAAGATAATCAACACTGCTAACTCAACAGAGGATACATACTACTCAAGATTCATAGCAGATAACGGTACGTCAGGTGCAGGTTTTTGGGAAGAGTATGTAGCTCCAGATGTATCAGTAGGTTTAACAGCCTCAACGATGCCACATGAGCTGGTCAATACAGCAACTAATACCTTTGTATTTAAACCAATTAGTTGGACTGAAAGATTAGTAGGAGATGATACAACAAACTCACACCCTAGTTTTGTTGGGAAAAAAATTCAGCAGACTTTCTTCCATAGTAGTCGCCTTGGATTCTTAACGGATGACAATGTATCCATGAGTCAGGCTAATGAGTTTTATAACTTCTACCATGTATCAGCACTAGCTCAGGTAGCTAGTGATCCAGTTGACTTAAGTACTTCAAGCATCAGACCAACCTTGCTTACAGGCGTACTACCTACAGCTCAGGGTTTGATCTTATTTAGTAAGAACCAACAGTTCTTGATGTTTGCACCTAATGGTATCTTCACACCTACAACTACAATTATTCGTGGTATCTCAAACTTTGAGATGGATATCAATATAGATCCTGTAGACAATGGAACCAATATAATCTTCGTCAGCAAGACCCCCAGTTACACGCGAATTTATCAGATGACCACATCAGGTCAAGAGATGAATCCAAGTGTCGTAGACATCGGTAGAGTGGTCTCTGAGTGGGTTCCTGATACTGTTACTAATCTATTAGCTAGTCCTCAGAACTCCTTTATAGCGTTGTATGGACCAAGTAAGAATGACATATATTTCTATCGTACATATAACAATGGAAGAGAGGAGAGTATGCAGTCTTGGTTTAGATGGTCTTTACCAGGAACTGTACAAACAGTAGCTGTTGATTCAGATGTTATGTATGCGGTCACCATGCAAGGTGGTCAGTACACACTTGTTAGTGCAAGCATGAATCAAACTCCAGAGGAAACAATTCTTGTTAACTCTCTTGGAGAGAAGATGAATCCTTGTGTTGACTTATACGCAACAGCTAGTTCAGTTGCTTACGACACAACAGATCCAGCTAATCCATTCTCAAAGTGTTATATCCCATTCAATAATGTGACAGGTTTAACTCCTGTAATAGTTATTGCTAGTACAGCTGCAAGTTTAACTAACCCTACTTATGTTGAATCAGGATTCACTACTACTCCAACTGTAGCGACAGATGGTACAGGAACATACTTTAAAGTTCCATTTAAAGATCTTAGTGCTACAGGAGTTGCCAACCTAGTTATTGTTGGTTTCCAATATACGATGGATGTTTCCTTACCTAAGACATATTACAGGTTAGACCCTGAAGGTAAGCAGTCTGATTATGCATCTACATTAACCATAGCAAGATATAAGTTCTCAACTGGTTTATCAGGTGTATTAGGATTCAAGCTTAAACGAAAAGGAACTACAGATTATACAGATGTACATGCAGTAGCAGAAGCAAACTTCTACTTAGCTAATGACGTACCACTAGCTGATCAATCAGTAGTTAACGTACCTATACATCAGAAGAATGAGAACTTTGATCTGAATGTATTTAGTGATTCACCCTTCCCCGTATCACTTACAGCAATGATGTGGGAAGGATACTATTCACCCCGATTTTATAGACGAGTATGACCACCCTTGAAGAAAGAAAGGAATTAGGAAAGAAGACCTTAGAGATCATTAGCAAAGCCGCTGGTAACGATGGATTTGCTCTTGATTATCTTTGGATGTGGGCGCGGATGTCACGGACATTAGATGACATATTTGACGCTGATCAAGTAGTTACAAGAGAAGAGCTACTTGAAATCTTTGAGTATATGTTTGTCAAGATGCCTACTAATCCTTTCTTTACTGAGTATCGAGAAACATTACTTTCACAACATGTATCTATGTATAACGCATGGATGGCAGCTAACGCTTGGGAACAAGGGGATGAAGTTGATCAAATCTATGCTCACGTATGGAGAGATGCACATCATGAAGTAGTGCCTATTGTTGCTCTATTAACTCAAGGTCATGAAAAAATGAAAGAGGTTTCTGATCTCATTCGTAAAACATTTAAAAAGAAACTAGGAGATTAAATTATGTCAGGTGGTGGCGGCTCAGATGATGCTATAAAGTATCAACGAGAACAGGTACAAAAGACATACGAATATGACTCCATGATGTACCACTACCAGTGGTCGCAAAGCGCACCTACTGGTACATTCTCAGATGGTACAACTTATGCACAGGCTGGACTACAACCTGGACAGAGGGGAGACGTATGGAAAAAGTATGATCAAGCAATCGAAAAGCGACAACATGCACAACTAAATGCAAATAGACAAAAGCTTTTCCAAGAACAAGAACGACAGAAGAGTTGGGAATATAGTGAAGATAGGAGAAGGTTTGATTACAACATACAAAGTGATGTAAGAAATCAACAAATCAGTACTCGTGATCAACAACTTAATCTAAATCAACAAGCATTATCTAATTCATATAACAGAGAACAGCAAGTATTAAATGAGCAGTTATTACAAGCTGCTTTTGAGAACAGACAAGTACTACAGGATTTTGATTTTGATACGTTCTCTTTAGGATTTAAAAAAGAAGAGTTAAGAAATCAATTAGGATTAAGCAGTAGTCAAATTGATGCTGAATCTAAGAAAGCCTCAGCTGATCTTGTCACTCAACAAAAGTTAAATGCTCAAGCTGTAGGTAGAGCTGGTACTGAATTACAGATAAGAGAGAATGAGTTAAATACAGCTGCAGCGAGAAGCCAATTAGATCTAGATACCTCCCTTGCAAAAGCTTTAACTGATAGCCAATCAGTACAGCAACAAGCAGACTTAACTGAAGGTAAACTTCTTACAGAAGAACAAAGAGCTAAAACAGTTCTAGGACAAAAGACAGGTGATGCTCAATTCCAAGTAGCTGAAGCTGAGTTAGGGCTTCAAGCAAAAAGAGGAGATGTAGCTGCTACTAAGCAGGGTCTTACAGAAGACTTCTTAGTTAAAGATGCAGCTAATAGATTTAATAGAGCTGCACTTGGTATTGATACTGAGCAAATTAAACAAAGAAAGGACTTTCAAAACGATTTAATATCAAAAGAAATAGAGAGTCAAAAAGCTAAGGCTGCATTCTCTGCTAGTAAAGCAAACTTAGATTCATTAAATCGTGTAGGACAAGCTTCAGTAATGCAAGCTGGTCGTTCCCAAGGGAAAAATATAGTCGCTTACTTAAGTTTAGTTGGACAGCAACAAGCCGAGATTGTAGATTCTATTGTACGTGCTGAAACTGTAGGTCAAAGAAAGCAAAGAGAGAATAAAGTACAAGCTTTAAACGATATACAAAGGTCAGCTATAAAGAGTCAACAGCTAGATTTAGCTGCTTTGGAGAACTTAAATAAGCTATCACTTGGTTTATCAGAAGCTGATCGTTCACTTGATCTTGCTACTACACGAACAGGTCTTGAGTTAGGAAAGATAGCTAAGTCAGTATCTGATGCAGGTGCTTTAACTGATCTAACTGTTAAGGATTTACAACGTGAGATATCTGCAAGACGTGGTTTAACAGCTACCTCCTTACAAGATATACAAGAAGGCGTTCTAGCTAAACGTAAGGAAGCTGACATAACAGCTAGGGATATAGGAGATAAACGACAAGGTGAAAGAGATCTTACCAGTAATAGAATAAGTTCATTATTAGCTGAGATTGAAGGAAGACGTACACAAGAAGGTCTTCTACAATCTGAACTAAATGAACGTAGGAGCTTATATCAAAACCGTACAGATATAGGTCTTAGAGAAACAGACTCTGAACTACAGAGACTATCTCGTCAAAAAGGTTTAAACCAAGACATAATCAGAGCTACTGAAGATAGTGCTAGACAAGCTTATGGGATGAACATAGCTGATATAGGACAAGCTAAGACTCAAGCTGATTTAATGGCTAGATCAAGAGTTATGCCAAGTCCACGTATGGCACCTGGAGCACCAGCACCACAACCATTACCAGCTATTTCTTACGAACCAATACATCCACCAAATCAGCCACCAGGACCAAAGCTAGGTGCAAAGATGAGTCATGCATCAATGGGTGCTGGTGATTATTTAGCAGGTGCAGGTATGGGTGCGTTAGCAGGTTTAAGTGCTTATGGTGCTGCAACAGCTGGTACTTTCGGTGCTGGATTAACAGCGGCAAGTGCAGCTACTCCATTCGGTATAGCAGTAGGTCTAGGTACAGCATTAGCGTCATTCTTTTAATAACAACTAACAATGGGTAAAAGTCGATATCGTGGGTACGCTCGCAATACAGGGTTTAATCCTATTCAACTTCCTGATGAATCGCAAAAGCTCCTTAGTGAAGGAGAACGTCTCTTACGAGGGATGGATCGTGCGGAGAATCAAAGAAGAGAACAGGCAAGAACTGCTAACGAGTGGGACCAAACAAAAGCAAGGTTAGAACTTCAAAGTAAAGAGCAAAGCTTTGATTTACAAAACACCTATGCTGCTGAGTTTAGGAAACAACTAGCTCAGAACCAAGAAACAGAGATTAGGTCTTTAGAAACAAAGCAAAAAGAAGCTGAAGCTAGAGATAAAAAGAAAGCTCAACAAAAAGAGTTTCTTATGAGTATGGCTCCAAGCTTAGTAAAAGCTGCAACTGGAGCTATAGAAGCTAGAGATGAAGTTCTCTATGGAGAGATGAGAGCAGCGATGGTTAATTCAGGTTTAACCCCTGAAGAGCAACGCACTTATCTCTTTGCTGATCAATCAACTAAAGCAGGTCAGGCTAGTGTCAATGAGATATTAAATAAACTCAAAGGATCACTAAGCTCTGATGAATTTGATTCACTACAGAATCTTAGTGGTAGACGTAAGTTAGCTGCTCAGAAATACTATGCTCAGAACTTTGGTTCATCAGCTTATATATCTAGATGGGAAGAATGGCAAGATACACCATTTGAATTTCCAGATGGTAGAAAGCTTACAGCTAGGCAGGTAATTCTTGGTCATGGTAATGAAACAGATCTAATTACTTTAAAGAATGAATTTGATCGTCAAATATATGGTGAGTTAAATGCTGGTCATGTTTTATTAGCAGCTGAATCCAAACCAAGTATTGATCAATATTTTAGAACCTTATCTAGTAAGCAGAATGTAGCTCGTCAAAAGATAAACGACACACGTAGCTATAATGATAACCGTACAGATCTACTAAGCAGTGTCCATACACTTGGCTCTAAAGATCCAGGTGGTGAGTTGGTTGGTTGGATAAATAGACAAGCTGCAACCAGTGGTGATAAGGGTTATTGGAGAAAGTATGGTTTAAATATACTTGCTGATGCTGCTAAAAGTGGAGAACTTAAAGAGCATGAGTGGGAAGCTATAAAGAACCACCCCTTCAAATTAGATGGTCAAAAGAAAGATAGTAGATTTGGTGGTATATATAAGAATGATATAGCTATTGTTGATGAAGCATTCTTTCAGCGTGATAAAGCTATAGTCCAAAGAAATGATGATAATTATAAGATATTTGATCTTCAAAAACTAAATGAAGTCAACGCCTTTGTAGAAAGAGAAGGGCGGACTATGAATGATGATGAGGTTGATGCACTTAGAGCACAATACAAACCATTCGGTAAGGAACCTCCATGGTTAAAGAATTATAGAAGTTCTTCAGAGATGGAAGGTTCTTCTGCTGATACATACCTCAAGCGGAAGTCTGATAAAGGCGAGCTTTCATATATAGAACTTGTAGGTAGTCGTAGATTCAATAAAGCTTTAGTTGATAAATATGCTGCTAAAACATACGACGGTCCTAACTCTTTTGATTCAAAAGATATATTTGCTGGTATCACAGCTTCAGTCCAAACAGCTTTAGGTAATTTAATACCAGCAGAAGAGCGTGGTTTTGAATCTAGAACCATGGGAGCATTAGCTAAGGATATTCTTAGAGAACGTGTCAATGAAGCATTAGCAGGTAAAATGTATGCCACTCCTAGAGAAGCTTACATACAGGAAGCCAGTTTATTAAATAAAGAAATTAAAGAAGGTGAGGGTATTTGGGAACTAAAAAAGAATATTCTTGGGGATCCCATACGTGGGATTAAAGGTGGATTCAAATACTTAGATTCTAAATTTTCTCGTGACTTTGATACATCAGCCATTGCTTATGAAAGAGCTGCACAAAAAGATAGGAATGGTTTCTTAACTTCACCAGGAACTATTGATCAAGAAGATATTGAATCTTTAAAGAATCTAGCTAATGGTGGTAAGTTCCCTAACTTCTTAGGTGTGCTTGCAAACAGAGTTTATCCAAACAAAGATCATTATGAAATTGCTAATGCTCTTCTCAGAGCTAATGGTGAAGATGAGGTAGAACCACCTGGTATAGCTAGGGTTCCTAGATATGTATCTGAATCCTTTAAACGGATGGTACTTAACAAACCATCTATGGCAAAGACTGTTGAGTCTGTAACTAAAACAACAGAACAACTTAATCCAGGTACAGATGTTGATGAACCAGTACTGAACCTAATGAAGGATAAAGAAGCTGTTGCTAAAGGTGAGCATAACTTTGTAAGAGATAAGAGTGGAAGAACTAATACTGTAGATATCTCTACTTATCAAACTGGTGATGTCTATAACACATCCAGAGTTGGTAATGGTGTTGAGTTTGGTGTCTATAAATTTACTGGTAAAGAAATAGGAGAAGCTCTTGATAAAGGAGTAATTGCACCAACCGATCCTTTTGATGCCTTTACTCAGGAAACACTTTACTTAGAAAGAATTGAAGGACTTGGTGAAATCAAGCTAGATGGTTATACACTTCCAGGTGTAGGTCAAGCTTGGGTTGTACCAGAGGTAAATACTAATCAAGCCTTACGTACAGTCTTTGGAGACGTAGTGATTGGCTTAGCAAAGACTGTTGTTAAAGAAGAAGGTCTTGTTGGAATTGTTGAAACAAAAAAAAGAGTTGATAAAGCCGGTCTTGATACAGTTAAAGGACTTACTGACGTCAAAAGAAAAGGCGATAAACTTATGGCTGATGTTGCTAATACTGGTTGGCACGCAAGGCAAGCTGTTATCAATAAAATAAAAGATCCAGCAACTAAAGCATTCTTTAAGCGTTTAGGTGAAGAAACTGCTGATTTATTTCTACAAGCTATGGCTGAAGTAGATGAGCAGATGAAGGAATATACGATTAATAAACGTACTAGACGTCTTAAACTAATAGATCCTAACAACACTTTCTCTCAAAGAGGCATCGACCCATACAAATTAAAACCTGAACTATTTGGAGAATTTTACCAGTGACAATACGAGATAAATTAATTGATGAGTTCGAAACAGAACGAGAAGAAGATGAAGAGCGTATTCGTCAAGAGGAACTTCAAAAGCAAGAGCAAGCACAAGAAGCTACAACTCCAACAGAGAAAGCTCCAGAGGATTACAACCTTGGCGATAATGTAAAAGAACTTGGTGGAGCCATCGTTGGTGGAGGTATTGATATCTATAACAGTGTAGGTTCTTTACCTAAGCTGTTTGATAAAAGATTCTACCAACCTACTAACCCTGAGAACCCTTGGGAATACGATGCACCTTGGTTAATTAAAGGTGGTCCAGTTGCTAAGACTAGATGGGGAAAGTTTGTACGTGGAGGTACTGAACTAGCTGGTGGTCTTCTAGGTACAGGTAAAGTCCTATGGGGAATTAAAGGTCTCAAAGGAGTTGCCACAGCTGCTAAGGCTACTAGGTGGGGACGTGTTGGACTGAGTGCTATACAAGGTGGTACGTATGACGTCATCAGTAACCAATCACAAGAACAAAACCTAGCACGTACTCTTATTGATATCAAACCTCAGTGGGCTGGAGTTTTCAATCCTATAGCCACTAGAGAGGATATGTCTCCATTCGAAAGATCAGTAATGAATTTTGGTGAGGGTCTTGGTTTTGGACTCTTTTTTGATATGGCTGCAGAAGGTGCAGGTTGGGGACTTAGATCATATTCTGATTCACTAAAGAAAGCTTCTAAGAAAGTAACTAAACCTGATCCAATCACTAAAGCTATTGATGCTAGTAGTGAAGTTGAGTATGGAGCTAAAACTCTACAAGTTGAACAAGGTGCTATTAAGTCATATGAGAACGCTAGGAAGAGATCTAAACAAAAAAGACCTGCCTGGAAGTTCTTACCTAAAGAACAGAAAGAACAACTAAAACAAGTCTACGCTGATAAGAACAATATGGATTGGGGTCCAAACAGAGATCCTCATCGTAGAGCTATTAAACAAGGTCAAGCAAATAAAGAGTTAGCTTTTGAGCAACTTGAATTTGACTTCGCTAATAACTTTAACCGTCCTAACCCTGCTTACAACAAAGGTGGAGATATCTCTGATAACCAAGCGTTATCAAGTTCTTCTAAACCTATGAAAGGTGTAAGAGACATGATACAGATTCGTAATGATATAACTCAGAAGTATGGTTCTCCAAGGGGAACTATCACTGAGGCAAACATCAGAAGGAGTGAGTATCAGGCACCAGGGATGATGCTTAGAGAAAGAGATGCATTAGCTAAGAATCTTGTAGCTGATCCTTCTTATCAGAAGATATATGGTGAAGCAATGCCAGAGGCTATTGCTGAAGACTTAGGTAATGCAGGTGCAGATTTAATTAAGTTTGTAAATGACTCAGGTCATAGCAGACTTATTGATGTACCACAAGAAGATGTAATTAAATACATCAAGGATAAAGATGCAGGTAGACCTACAGCTATTGAAGGTATTGGTGTATTAAACAAATCCCAGTTAATAGCAACGGATACTGTACTTGGTCAGCTTCTATATGAATCTAGAGACTTAGCTAAAGCAGCTCTTAGTGTTGCTGATGAAATAGATGTAGCTGCACCTGGAGGTATGTTAGATGGGATCATGGCTCGTTACTCAGCTGTTGCGAGGATGAGAAAAGAGACCAGTATGCTATCTAGTTTTGAACTTAGGAAGTATAACTCTGGAGGCAAACTTAAAGATACTCTTGAGGAAGCTGATATAAGAGGTAAAGCATCTGATGCAGCTGCTAATGAAGCATCGACCTTTAAACAGCTACTACAGGGTGATGTAGATGATGATCTCTTAGAGTCATTCATACACTTCACTGCTACTGCTAACGGTAATAAACAGACTTGGAAAGACATGGATACTTTCTTTAAGAGAAAGCTTCATGGATATAAGAACGGTAATCAATATCAACGTAATGCAATCCTTAATGAGATGCAGACTATGGGAGTTAACTCCATGTTGTCTGGTCCGAAGACTCCAATGAGAGCATTGATAGGTACTGGTTTAGGTTCTGTTATGCGTCCTGTAGCTACCATCTTAGGTGCTACTGATGATATGACTAGACGTGGTGCTTTCCAATCTCTTGGTGCAATGGTAGAAGCAAGGAATGATGCTTGGCGTAAGGCTGTAGCTGACTTCCAATCCTACACAATACATGATGAGGGATGGAGAGGATTTACTCAAACTAGACAAGACCAAGACTGGAATGCAATGACCTCTTGGATGGAGCAATATGGGTCAGCTGGTGATAAGGCTGCAGCTCATATAGCTACAAACATGAGGAATATTAATAAGCTGCCTGTATTTAACTATGGTCCAAGGATTATGAAATCTATGGATACATACTTTACTCAACTTATTGGTAGAGGAAGGCTTAGACAAAAAGCTTTTGATGATGTATATACCAGACTTAAAGATCAGAATAAGGTTGTCTCTGATAATGACTTAGATGAATTAGTAAGAGCAGCTGAAGTTGACTTTGAAAATAAAGTCTTCACAGCTGATGGTCAGGTATCAGATGAAATGGCTAAGTTTGCTGCTGATGAAGCAAAGCTAACCCAAGAACTAACAGGGTTTGCAAGAGACTTAGATCAAACATTCGATAAGATGCCATTCCTTAGACCGTTCTTCTTGTTTGCAAGAACAGGTGTTAACGCTTTGAAGATGACTTCTAAGTACACACCAATAATGAATAAGTTCATCAAAGAGCATGTTGATATTTCAACGCTTCCTTGGGATGCACCAGAGATGGCTCAATACGGTATCAAGAGTCAACGTGACCTAGAACTGGCTCAGTCAGTTATGCGTGGACGTATGTCTATTGGTTATGGAGTTACATCTACAGCTGCACTAATGGCACTGACAGGTAACATCACAGGTAATGGTCCTCCAGATAGACAACTCAAGAACTCTTGGATGCAAGCTGGATGGCAACCTAGATCATTCAAGATTGGTGATATGTATATCAGTTATGAATCCTTAGAACCATTTAATATGTTCTTTAGTTTCGTTGCTGACGTAGCTGATGCTCAGAATGTAATGGGTGAGGAGTGGGCTTCTAATGAATTTAGTAAGGCTGCTTATCTACTTAGTGCAAACGTAACTAATAAATCATTCCTAGCTGGTCTACTACAACTTCAAGATCTACTAACCAGTCAAGGTGGTGATGCTTCACGTGTTGCTGCTAACTTTGTTAACAACCAAGTTCCTCTATCTGGTTTAAGAAATGAGATAGGTAAACTCCTTTCCCCTGGGATGAGAGAATTGGAGAGTGGTTTCTTAGAAAGTATAGGTAATAGAAACCTTTATGTTGATTTAAAAGGTGACGATAATTTTCTACCATATAGATATGACGTTTTAGATGGTTCGAAGTTACGTGATTATGAGCCTATAACACGATTAATAAACGCAATCTTACCTGTTGGACTTAATCAAGGTACTAACCCAACTCGTGAATTACTATTTAGAAGTGGTTTGAACTTTAAACAAACATTCAATAGTGGTCCACAGGGTCAGGACTTAGAAGGTCATCCAGATCTTAAGTCAAAGTTCCAATTCTATATGGGTCAACAGAACGTAGAAGCTCAGTTAGAGAAGTTATTCCAAAACGAGCAAGTTGTTGAATCTATTCTTACAATGGAAAGGCATAGGTCTGAAGGACGTCAATATGATCCAAGTAGAAACTTACATGGTGATTCTATAAAAGCAATCTTTGGTACGGCTAAACAAGAGGCTTGGAATCTACTACTTGCTAACAACAAGAAAGCACAACAGTTGGACTACTTACATAAGCTTGGACAACTACAAGATAAGGCACGTCGTAAAGGTGATTACTCACAAGAGGAGCAGTTACAGACAGAGATAAAACAATTTGAAAAACAAATGAAATTTAAATAACCACCCATATTCTAAATCAATAGCGATATGGCTTTAACCCAAAATACATATACAGGGAACGGCTCGACCGTTCTCTTTTCATTTACATTCCCATACTTACAAGAGGCAGACGTTAAGGTAAAGCTTAATGGTGTGACTCAAGCTACAACTACATATTCTTTTGCCAACGCTACTCAGATTCAGATGAATACTGCTCCTGCAAATGGAGTATCAATCATTATTTTCAGGGATACAAATAACGATGCAAAGAAAGCTACGTTCTATCCTGGGTCAGCAATTAAAGCAGAAGACTTAAATGATGACTTTGACCAGATTCTATACACAGCTCAAGAGGTAGATAACAATGCTATGAGCACCCTTGGTGATGACCCTATGCAGGGTGACTTATCAATGGGTAATAATAAACTAACTAACTTAGCTACACCAACAGCATCAACTGATGGTACGAATAAGACTTATGTAGATAGCACAATAGATTCAAAAGTAGATACTGCAATGGCTAATGATGTCCTAGCAGGGACTGACATTGCAAAGTCTTCATCTGGAGGTCAAGTTACTATTAGCCATAATGTTAGTGGTGCTGATACAACAGTTAATAATAGTGATGGAAATGTTATACAAGATATAACCATTACTGCTCAAGGTCACGTTACATCAGTAGGTTCTAAGAACTTAAATGATGTCTACTATACAGAATCTGAATTAAATGCAGGTCAATTAGATAATAGGTATTACACCGAGACTGAGCTGAATGCAGGACAGTTAGATAATAGATATTATACAGAGACTGAATTACTTAATGGTGCTTTAGATGGTAGATACTTTACAGAGACTGAGGCTGATTCTAGGTACTACAATTTAGCGAGTGGTGAAGAGATACAATCAGGGGAAACTTGGTCTGCAGCAGATAATAAGATTGCTACTACAGCAGCTATAGATGCTCGTATTGTTGACTTGGTAGACGACGTAGGTGGCTTTGTCCCAATAGCTAATGAGACTAGTTTTCCAAATGCTAATCCTGATGTTAATAATGGAGCTGGGACTCTTGTTTCGATACAGTCTTTAGCAAGTAACTTAACCTCAAGTGGAGGTGGAGTCGCAACTATTTCTAATGGTACGGTTGGTAATTCAACAGTTACTATCTCAGGTTTAGATGCCAGCACTACATATAATGCTGGGTTTGGAATGATAGTAGAGACTACATCTACTTTAAATACTTATACATTCCATCGTCTAGTACCAAAGGCTACAGAGGTTACAACTGTAGCTGGAAATATAACTAATATAAATACTGTTGGAAATAATAACACCAACATCAATACTGTAGCTGCAGCAAATAGCACTATCTCTACAGTTGCTACAAATATCTCTAATGTAAATAATGTTGGAGGATCAATAGCAAATGTTAATACAGTAGCGTCCAACATTAATAGTGTTAATGACTTCTCAGATGTCTATAGGATTGCTTCATCAGCACCTACATCTCATTTACATGAAGGTGATCTTTACTTTGATACTACTGCCAATGAACTAAAAATATATAACGGATCAGCATGGCAAGGTGGTGTAACAGCTACTGGTAACTTAGCTGGATTAGGAGCTAATACGTTTACTGGTAATCAGAGTCTTGGAGATAATGTTAAAGCTCAGTTTGGAACATCAAACGAGTTTGACATTTTCCATGATTCGTCAGGTCATACATATATGACGAATAGTGCTGGTACTGTTCATATACAGAATCCAGCAGGTGAGAATTCAATACGTGTTATTCCTAACGGCTCAGTAGAACTCTATTACGACGGCACTAAGAAATTTGAGACGAGTTCAACGGGAGCAACGGTAACGGGAACCTTAAATACGGGTAATATAAACATCGGTAATGGGACATCAACAGATGCATTTTTGCACATTGGGCCGGGTGCAACAGCTAGTAAGTATGCCTACATAGATCTTGTGGGTGATACAACTTACACCGATTATGGTTTAAGGTTATTAAGAGGTAATGGCGGTGCTAATACATATTCTCAATTACTACATAGAGGAACAGGTAATTTAGAAATAAAGGCGTTAGATGCAGGTGCAATAGCACTTAAAACGAATAACACATCAGCCCTAACCATTAATAGCTCACAAAACGCTGCGTTTACTGGAGATATAGAGTTAGCAGATAATAAGAAAATAAAACTCGGAGCTAGTGATGATCTCCAGATCTACCACAATGGATCGAATAGTCATATAAGAAATGCCACAGGTGCTTTCATAATTGACAATAGCGGTACTGGTGATTTAATAATACAAGCTAAGCAAGGCGAAAACTCTATATATGCTCTTCCTGATGGAGCCGTAAATCTCTATTACAACAACAGTAAGAAGTTTGAGACGACGGCTGCTGGAATTTCTGTAACAGGTAGTATTTC
>TARA_R100001463_G_scaffold35853_3_pt1 | contig 14397 bp, 20 predicted proteins | sample TARA_R100001463 | Tara Oceans TARA_R100001463 (sample SAMEA2622242) | marine metagenome | biome: marine biome (ENVO:00000447); feature: deep chlorophyll maximum layer (ENVO:xxxxxxxx); material: "saline water (ENVO:00002010), including plankton (ENVO:xxxxxxxx)" | depth 40 m
TAGCATTAGACCATGTCCAATCTAATTTAATTTCTGGACCACTAGATTCTTGTGTATAATCTGCTGTAAACGATGTAATAGTTGGAACGTCTGTACCTGTTGGAGTTTCACTAGTAGTTGCAGTAGTTTCTGTTGGATTTTTTTCAAATACATTACGTTGCCAACCTTTTTCTGTTTTAACATAAGTATAAATTTTTAATCCTTGTCTAACAAATCTAGTATCACCTACATTCCCCTGATTGTTCTTAGGTGGAATAGAACTTAATTTGTTAAAAGTAGAAAAAGTGCTAAAGCCTACATTGTTTAAAATTGTGCTAGTTGTTCTTCTGCTCATGTTGTTACCATCTCTCTATAAACTAATTGTATATCATTTAATTCAAAATCAGATTGCACATCTCCGTCAGCTACTACTGTTAATAAAACAGAATATCCATATACTTTTTCACTAGCAGCTGTTTTTAATTTTGCATTATTTACTACAATCTTCTTGTAAGACATATCATCGCTTGTTGGCAATAGGTTACTACTTGCATTACTGTGAGGATCTACGACATCTTTGTTGTTAGAACCAGATGTATGCGCTCTTACTTGCACCTTAATATTGTCTCCATTTCTAGCAGCAACATATACTGCAGTTAAATTTTTAGGAGTGTTAGGTTTTTTAAATGTAAATTCTTTTGTTTCCATCAACACTGTATTTGCTTTATATTTTTTAGCAGCACTAGATTCAGACCATTTCTTTAATGCGTAATTATTACTTGCTATTACTAACAATTCCCCGTTATTATCCTGAACTACATTGGTACTATTATCAGTAGTAAAAGGTTCATAACTTTGTCCATTTATACCAGATTGTGTTTCTTTTACAAATGACATTGATTTTAAATCAAATAAAATAATTTGACTTTTACCTTCTGCGTTTGTTGCTTTTTTAAATATAATTAATTGTTCTTTGTTTGGTATATAGGAAAGCTTTAAATCTGCATTATATATATTAGACCAAACAACCTTATTTTGTCCTGTTTGTTTAGATTGTATTAAGTTAATAAGTTGCCTACCATCGTACATAAACAATCCAAATTTATTTAACCATGATACAAAACCTTCTCCCTTAACTAAATGCGAATGCTTTAAACAACCTCTTTGTTCATAAGTTCCTTCTAAAAATTCTATATCTCTACTTACGTTAATAATGTATAATGTATTTTGTTTATATTGCAGCAATCTACCGCCTAAGTTTTCTAATACAGTAATATCTTCTCCGTCATTTACTTCTACATCTATAAAACTTTCAGCATCAAAAAAATCAAAATCATTTACATTAGACTTCATAAGTCTATCATTAGCAGTTTGTCTTATATTATTATCATCATAATATTGTACATTGCCTATATAAAGCTTTCTATTGACCACTGTAGACGTTTTACCGCCTGTGTTAGGTCTACCTATGGCTGAGTGTTTTTCGGACAGTAATGGCTCTTCTATGCTTAAATCGCTCATTGCTTGTCCTACGAAATAAGAAGCATTAGCATATCCAGTAGATGGAAATACATAATGATTCTTGGCACTAGATCCAATTCCTGCAATTCCAAATTTAGTAAATCCAGATTCACCATTTAGTCTTACACCTTTTTCATAATTTACTTCAGCTAATAAATAACGCTGTCCTATATCACCTGTAACTTCATTGTTAGTTACTGCATAACTATCTATTAAAGCCCAATACACTTTAAATCCAGTTACTCTATCTTTAGGCGAAGGTCTGCCAACAAAACCTAAATGTAATTGTCTTACTTTGTTTTCTGTTAATGTAGGTTGGTAAATATCTCCTAGATAAGTAGGTCCAGATTCTTGTTTGTTATCATAAATTAATGTACCCCACAATCCATACTTTTTACCAGAAGTACTTTTATAAACTACAATAGTACTTTCTTCATCTTGCGATGCAGATGTTGGCGATCCATTGAAGTATGCTAAACAAGACATTCCCCCAAAATTTGTACTAGATACGCTATTGTGACTATTTAATATGTTTCCTAGTAAGGTAGATGTAAAGTTTACTCTACTATACGCTCCACTATAATAACCTAAACTTAACGTAGCATCGTCTAACATAAATAATTCTGAATTATTACTAGCAGACGGTGAACCTGTTTTACCTTTTTCTATCATTGTATTATCATAAATACCAGCACTACCAATAGTAATAGGTGATAAAAATATATCATTTGCAGATACTTGATCTTTAATTACTTGTAATGTAGTTGCACTTGCAAGATTTCTATCGTATTTAATTCTTTGTATTATCTTAGGAAGACTAAAAGTATTAGCAGTAGTTGATGGAGTATGTGTTCCATATACTCTTATATCGCCATCTAATGCAAACATATCTACTTCACCAGCAAAACTACTATCACCAATTGTAACCGTACCTCCGTGTACAGTGTTTCTAGCAGTGTTAGTACCTAGTTCTATAAATTTAACACCTTTGTTATTTACATCGTGGTATGCTAAATATTCTGTAGCTACCTCAGAAGTATCGTGAATTTTTACATCAGAATTAAAATGCAACAATCCAGAACCATCTTTTATCGTATTGCTTGTAGGTAAACTATTAACAGTTCTATCAGCAAGTTCGCCTAATGGTACTAGTTTTCCAAAATATTCATTATCTAGTCCGTCTAATACAGCAAACTCGTTAGGTAATAAATCCCTACGAGCAGCAGAATCGTTTAGACCTCCACTAAAGTTATTTAAATTTAATATTTTTTTTGCCATGTTGTAATACATCCTGCATAGTTTTCATCTTAACTTTTTTCTTTTTACTCTTCATATTGTATGTTCTTCTAGAAGAGTTGGTAGACGATCCTTGCATAGGACCGCCTGTTGAATTACTCGTTTCCATCAATAACCTCTCCCCAAACACTTGTCTTACCGTCTATTATTTCTACGGTTTCAACTTTAAATTCTCCATTGTCAAACCAATCAACAATAGCAAAAGCATGGCCCCAATTGTGCAGCCTACCCTTTAACCATTTGTTACTTTCGTGTGACATATCTTTTAAACATCCCATAGACCAAGCACCAATATTGCTATTAAGCTTTGTCATTGTATGTCGTTGTATGTCGTGTACGTGTCCATACATTACATTTTCTCCATACGTTTCTAAATGTTTTTTCGCATGATACGTTGTTGCAAATGCACCATGAAAGAATACCAACTTACCTACTTGGATCGGCAAGTTGTATTCTGTGTACTTATATCCTCTTTCTTTGATTTTACAAGCTTTAAAAAAGCTGTAATCATCAAGATAAGGATACTTGTTAGCAAAATTATCCAACCAGAGATCGTGGTTACCTTGTAATAAATACTTTTCTTTACATCCAACTTTTTTAAGTATTTCATCCCACTCGTCTAATCCTTGATTTACTAACCTTATATCTTCATCTACAATAGGTAGTTGAAACTCTAAAGGCGGTAGCTTTTTGTCTTTATATCTCCAAGCTGATACAGACTCCCACTCTCCAACATCCCCTAAATTAACAAACACTTTAGGTTTTATTTTTAGTATTGCTTTTTTAACACACTCAACTGCAGCTCTATCCTCTAATGGATAATGCTGGTCTGGTATTACGATACCACGTTTTTTAAGTTTCAATGAAACCTCCTATTTTTTAGCTAATGCTTTTTTTACTTCACTCCAAAGCTTGTCATCTAATTTATTAGAAGACTTAGCTACTAGCCAATCTCCTAAATGCATTATAACAGCTTTAATGAGCTTTTCTGTACCTAAGCTAGTAAGTACCTTACCTAATATTGGTCCCATTATTTTTCCTTACAGTTTTCATCGCAAGCTTCAAGACCTTTTATATATCCTTGATGCTCTACAATCATTTGTTTTACTTCTGCTAATCTACCGTTAGCCTCTTGTATTTCCTGAACAAGTTGATTATGCTGCTCTACTAATGTTTCCATTTTTATAGTAGCTTCAGTTTTTAAATCTACTGTAGCTTCAGCTTTTAAATCTACTGTTTGTTCTTTTTTACTCATTACGTGCTCTCCTTATTGGTTATAGTAATTATTTTTTCTTGATCTTTTTAATTTTGCCATTATGAGTTCTAGCAAATTTATGCGTTTTAGTTTCTCTTATTAAAGTTCCCTTATAACGCTTACCTCCCCACATCCAACTAACAGTTTTAGCCATTATTTTTTCTTTCCTTTTTTCTTAGACTTTTTCTTTTTCTTTTTAGGCGGTCTGCCTACTTTGCTTCCGTATGTACCTTTACCGTATGGCATATCTACTCCTTTACCATTTTACTTTATTAGCCCAATATGCTGCAGACATTTTGCCTTTAGCTATATTCTTAGCGTGTCTCGCTTTAAAACTTTTGCGTCTAGCTTTAGATTTAGCATCTTTCTTTTTACCTGCTGTGCTAACGCCTTGTTGTCCAAATCTTATAGTTTTGATCTTGCTGCCTTCTTTCGCAACAACAATATGTGACTTTGTTTTATGACCAGGTGTTCTTTTAGGTTTATTATATCCAGAAACACCAGCTCTTTTTAGTCTAGAATCTTTTTTTACAGCCATTATCCTTGTCCTCTACTACGTTTTTTGTAATAATTTTTACTATTTTTATTACCAAATTTAGTATTATTACTCATACCTTGCCTTGTTTTTTTCTTTCCGTTAGATCTTTTAGCATCTGTATTGAATAATTTTCTTTTCATTTAATTTCTTTTTTAATTTTTTCAAACACTTCTTTTTCGTCAAACCTCATGCTAATACCAGGTTCGTAACGCATAACCTCTACGCCTTCTTTAAATATAATAATTGTAGGTACTATTTTAATATTCCATTCTTTTTGAATAACAGCACCTATTGTTTTATTATTTAAGTCTATTTCACCAACATAACAAAGTTCAGCTAACTTTTCTACCTTTACTCTATTTTGGTAATTCCAGCCTGCATTGACTTGTACTACTGCACATTTATGTATATTTAATGCTTGTACTTCTGCAAAGCTATTTAAATTAACTGACTGTGAGTGCAAGGGCGACTGCCATAGCAACAACCCAAGCAACCATGCCATACCATAGTAATAATTCATCTCTATACCTCATTAATCTTTATTCATATTAAGAAGAGTTTCATTAATCATTTTAGTATCTTCTTTAACAGAATCTACTTTCTCTTCAAGTTTTTCTACTTTTTCTTCAGTATTCATAATAGAATCACGAATCATTTGGTCTTTTAAATCGTATTCCATACGTGATACTTCTGGTTCTGGTAGTTCTTTTGCAAGTTCTATTTCTGCTTGCAGAGAATACCACATACCAATTATCATAGCTACAGTAACTAAAATGCTTACAGCTGTTTCTATAGATAATGTAAATTTACTATCTTTACTTACTTCCACTTCATCCCCCTATTTCTGAGTGTACTAATACGCCACCTGCGTAAAAGTTGTTATTCTTTGTCAATATTGTATAAGTTTCTGTTTCATCTGGACTTAATAAGTATATATCTACTTTTCTTACTTTGTCCATAAATCTTATTTCGTCACCTTTCTTTATTTCTTGAGCATTTAATCCATACAATTCTTTTGCTTTAACAGGATCTAAACAAACCATAGTTCCATCTGATTTGTATATAGGGTGGTCTTTAGTAATAGACAGGCCCCTATTTAAGGTAGATGTGCTACCATGTGTATATGTTATATCTTCCATATCTTCAAAATAATATGTAATCAAATCGCTGTGTGTAGGTTTTTCTATTTTCAATATTTCAACTTCTTCTATTGAATCAGTTTCAAAATTATAAGACATAACCATATCACCAACTTCTAATTCATCAATGTGCTTATAGTAGTCTTTGCAATTAACTGGTACTGCTTCATGCACACAAAACCCACCAAAATTTGTAACACTTGTTTGTAAGGTCATTGTAGTGTTAGAAGTATTGTTATTTGTAAATGTTATATCCCTCATAACACTTTCTGTAATACTAGAATGCGGTAAAAAACAAAATCTGGCATGACATGTTACACTGCCACTAAAAGTTATACTTCCGTGTTGATTGCCGTTAAGTGTTTTCATTTTACTATCAAATACAGTATTGCTACTATTTGTACCAGGATCGCTTGTACCTAATGCTACCCTAGGACTACCTTTAGCAACACCAGATGTTACAGAGTTTGTAACGCTCATAGCACCACTAGCATCAGTTAAAGCATTAGTAGTAGCAGCGTGATTAGCAATATTGCCACCTGGACTTAATCCTATAAACCTAATTGTAGTATCACTCCAAGTACCAAATGAAGCATTTGCCGCTGCTGCGTTATGGTTATAACTATAAAATTCAGTCATAGCATGAGGAGCAGAACCATCTGGTCTATCACTACTTGCGTTTACAGTATTAATAGTTGCTACAGTTCCATCAGATAGATCTTCTAATGAACTGTTAGCAGTTGTTCCACTCCTACCAAATTCTCCATTAATATCACTAATGCTAATTTGCCCTGATGCAGTTAAAGTCATTATGCGTCTTTAATTGTTTGGTATTCAACTAATTCAGCTTCTACATCTACTAATTGAGCTTCTAGACTTGCTTTTTGAGCTTCTGCATCTGCTATAGCAGTATCAACATCTTTAGTTTCTTCAAAATCTAAAACAGTAACATCGTTACCATTTGCATTTTTCATTACACTAGTATGTTTAATTACAACCATTGTTGTTGGTTCTGCTTGTTCTACAGCCGCTGCTGCACTTATTACTTTAGCCATTTAACTTCTCCTTGAGTTCGTTAATTTGTTGTTGTTGTTCTTTAGCTACTTCAATTAATAAAGCAACCATTCTATCATATTTAACTGCCTTATGACCATCTTCTCTTGTATCCACAATCTCAGGTAATACTTCTTCTACCTCTTGCGCTATAACACCAATATCGTGTCCTTTATACAAGTCTTGCTTGTCATTCCAATCAAATTCTACACCATTAAGTTTGTTTAATTTATCTAATGGATTTGCAATATTTTTAATATTGTCTTTTAATCTTTTATCTGACGATACATAAGCTACTACATCTGCAGTTGCACCAATACTTCCACTAACATCTAATCTATAAGTTGCTCCTGGTGTTGTAGTATCTGATTCTCCATATCCTAGTCTTACACTATGTGCTACTGCTAATTTACCATTAGTTGTTAAAGACATAGCTCCTTGACCTTGACTATGAGAAGTATCTCTCCATAAAAAACCTCTATCAGCTTCATCGTTAAAAGTAAATGTCATAGCCCAATCATTTAAACCACCAAAAGCATTACCCGAGTACATACCTATACTATAGGCACTACTACCTCCATACATTCTATACTTAGCATAGTTTGATTCATTATGTGCTGTAATATAATGTCCAGCTTGCATAGTTGTATTTCCATTAATAGTAACATCTCCACTAACCGATAATCCAGAATTATTAATTCTTAATCTTTCTGCACTACCAGTGCTAAATGCTATAGTGCTACCTGCTGGATGACCCATACCACAACCATTATCATAGTACCAAGAATAACTAGGAGTAGATGCTGTATCATATCCATCTTTGTATTGTATATATGGTTTAGAGTTGTTGTTATTAGGACCAACTACTACATTAGAATAAAATCTATTTAGCCCATTTAATATACCGTACTTTAATGAGCCACCAGCACTAAAACCTAAATCATCATCTCCTAACCTATACATACCAGTATTGGGGTCGCTAGTAAAACGAAACGCTGGATTTGCTGCGGTACCATCAGACGTTCTTACATCTCCAGTTACGTATAATGGTTTGTGAATAGTAGTTGAACTTGTAGTCCAAGTTTGCAACTGTTGCGCATTAGTTAAATCTCTTAGATAAAATGAATTATCTCCAGTATTATTGTAAAACATAAAGTCGGTATTACCATTGTTAAATCTAACACCATAATCAGTTGTAATTTGATTGGTTACATGTAAGTCCGCATTACCACCATCTTGTTGTTTTACTGCTATTGTGCTAATTCCAGTAGCTTTAAATCCAGTTGCAGTACCATAAGCAGAATTATAACTACTCCAAAATCCTCCACCAGCAGCAGTGCTTCCTTCATAAGCAAAATAGCTACCATCAATTAAAGAATGTAATTGATTATTTTTTAATGCTAATACAAATTCTCCACCGCCATTAGAAACACCTTGTACTCTTGAATATCCATTACTACCTAAATCTCCTAACCAACTACCACCTTTAGTCCAGTATGAACTACCTTGTAATCCATCTAGTTTATCTGCATCTAAGCCACTACCACCACCGTCATTACCAGCGTGCCATACTTTATAAGAATTAGCTCCTTTACTCCATCCACCAACTGCTAAATCATTTGTACCTCCGTCTAGTCCAAAATAAAGAGCATAGTCATTAGCAACGTGAAATGTCATAAACGCATCTTCACCAACTGTATCTTGATATACTTGTAATCCAGATTGATTACCATTTGATGTATCTATTGCAGCGTTAGAATTGAATGTGGTAATACTACTTGCAGTGTTTTCTGCTAGGTTTCCTCTTCTTGGAAAACCACTTGCATTTACACCATCTAATAAATCTGCGTCTAAACCACTACCGCTACCGTCATTACCAGCGTGCCATACTGTATTTCCACTTATAGCTAATACATTAGTGCTTCCATTAAAAGTAATGCTATCTTCTGAGAATAAACGATTTGCTCCGCCAATATTAAATACTACAGGATAAGTTCCTGAAAAACTTGTTCCCTCTATTACTCCCGTAATATCTGATATATCTGGTTGATTAGAAGAGCTGTAATACGCAGAACCTTGCAATCCATCTAATAGATCTGCGTCTAAACCACTACCACTACCATCGTTAGCTTCGTTCCATACTTTACTCCAAGTAGCATAAGAACTACTTACTGTAGTATGTCCTACATAAAATTCTGCATTACTATTATAACCAAGAGCTATACCACCCCAGCCACCGCCACTATCTCTATTGGCAATTTTATGAAAAAGAAAATAATTTGAACCAGGATTACCGTATGATTGATTTCCACTTCTCATCATACCACCAAAACCTACTGGTAAGTTTGCCCAATCTGTAGTGCTTAATTGGTTGCCCTCTAATCCATGACCGCCTACAGTACCTATGTGAGTAGCACTATCTATTAATTTTGCTGTTAATACCGCATCTGCACTAGCATCTACTTTTAACATATTTGCATTATTTACAGATTCTACTCTAAAGTCAGCATCATTACCACCTTCATTTACTACCAATCCATAATTCATAAATGAATTACCACTAACAGTTAAATTGCCTACAACAGTAGCTCCACTTGTATCAATGTAAAATCTTTGTGTACCACTACTGCTTCCAGTAGTTGCACCAGTTCTAAAACTTAATGCACCACCACTTTGAAATATTGAACTCGTAGAAGTTCCTTCAAAAAATATTCTTCCTGAATTACTAGTAGTTCCCTCATCATTATTCATAACTAATCCATTTGCACCAGTTGAGTTGATGTAGGTTTTATGTGGTAAAATTAATAATCTTGTGTTACCCCCAGTAACAAATCCTATTTGGTTAGCTGATGGTTCATGTATATAAGTATCACCACCACCATCTAAATAAAGTTTTGAAGTTGCAGGTATTTTTAAATCGCCTTCAGATAATTGTATTCCACCACCTTCTCTATAAATTTGAAATATGTTATTATTAGACTGGTCTCTAAAATAAAGATTACCATTTGTTAGTTTCATAATATTATGTGAGCCATCGTGCCTAATGCTAAAATCATTACCAGTACCAAATTGAGCTGCTATATTGTCGCTGTATCTAGTGCTTTTTAAAATTCTAATTAGTTGCTCGTTACCCTTTAAACTCATATAGGTGGTAGTACCACCACTACCATCATCAGTTTGCATTATGATTTGACCATCGTCAGTTTGATTTCTAATATATAAATTACCAGTACTATTATTTAGCCAAGCGTGAGTACCAGAATGCATAAAGTAAGCATCTTCGTCAGCTCCTGCTAAAAATTTACCATTATCTACTAATAGTTTTAAATGACTACCACCGAATTGAAGATTGGATTCTGCGTTCATAGCATCTGTGCCAGTAGCAGTTACAATGTAATTGTTTGCACCATTAGCCATAAAGTCAGATACGTCTACAGATATAGCATCTGCTGCTACATCAATACCAGTACCTGCTCCAATGTTTAGAGTTGCATCGCCTGCAGTAGATCCTCCAGTTAATCCTGAACCAGCTACTACTGATGTTATATCTCCAGCACCCGCAGCTGCTAATTCAGAAGCAATATATGCTTTTACCGATTGTTGCGATGGTGCTCTATTAGCATCGTCTGATGCAAAATTATCTTCATCTACAATAGCTCCAAAAGGGATTATGTCACTACCGTCACGTATGTATAATTTATTAGCACTAGTATCGTAGGCAATTTCATAATTGTCTAAATCGCTTGTAGTAGGTGCACTACTACCTCTTTTTATTAATATCTTATTAGACATTGATTGCTCCTAATTAAAATGTTCCACCATCAAATGTGGTATTAGCAAAACCACCAGAAGCTGTAATAGCTCCAGTAAATGCAGACGTACTTGATACTGCTAAAGTACCAGTGATAGCTGTGTTTTTATTCAATGCCCACTTAGTTCCTGAATGAACATATTTAATACTAGCTACATCGCTACCAATAATAATACCAGCGTTATTAGCTGCTGAAGAATCACTAGCTCCGCTAGCTATTACAATATCTTTGTCTTCTACTGCCAATGTAGCAGTGTTAATAGTAGTAGTATCTCCTTGTACTGTTAAATCTCCACTAACAATTAAGTCATTTGCAATAGTAATGTCATTTGCTAACTTATCTCCAGTTACTTGGTCGTTAGCTATGTCTGCTGTAACAATAGATCCTGCAGATATAGACGCAACTCCAGATGAGCTTATAGCTATATCTCCACTTACTGCTGCAAATAATTTATTTTCAATTACTTCCAACTGCATTTTTTCTGTATTACCAGTTGCAAAATCAACTGTAACAATATAATCATTGTTTGCTACAGATGTAACTGTACTCAATTCATCTAAATTTACAGACAAAGTATGAGAAGCTCCTTCACTTGCTGCAGAAACATTTGTTATACCAGTACCTCCAGTAATAGCAGCTACATAGTTTCCACTTGTTTTACTTCCTAAAGTAACTGCATCGTTACCTATTTTAGCTGTAGTAACAGCAAGATCTTGCAATTCAGCTGTAGCAACACCTAAGTTTTTAATAGTAACATCTCCATTGCTTACAGCAAAATTAGCACTATTAAAACTTGCTAATCCTTTTACACTTGTTGTTGCTTCAGTAGAAACTTTAACCGAACTAACTGTTCCACCGCCATCTGTTTGCTTCCCAATATATAGAGTTTCCCCTGCATTATCCCAAGCTAATTCACCATAAGATAGTCCACTTGGAGTGCTACTATTGTTCCACGTATTTCTTTTAATTTTTAACGTATTTGCCATTTTTTATCTCCCTTTAAAATCCACCGCAATCTATTTCGTTATCATCTATCCATTTTTGACTGGATGAGTCATATTTCAATAATGCACTATTTTGTGGCGAAGTTATGTTTGTATCTTGCAATTCAGCTACTGTATCTTCTCCAAAATTGTCAGCATCTGTTATTACCACATCTGTAGTTCCATTGTCAAATTTTAATTTATTGTCATCAAAAAATACTAATTTAGTATATACATCTTTAATTCTATTTGGTTTTGATAATGTTCCACCCATTATGTATTTGCCCCCTGATCTGTATATGTAGGCATACTAGGTTTAGACACATCGCTGTATGATGCATCTAAAGGTATTGATACATCGTTAAACGTTGCATCGCTAGTTATAGCTACATTATTATAATTTGCATCTAAGTTGTCTGTAAATGTTTGAACCAATTCATTCATAGCAGAACCAATTGTATCGAAGGACTCTAATCCAAAGTTTCCTTTTTTCCACGTATTAGCCATTAGTCCCCTATTAATACTACTGTTACTGTTGCTTCATGAGTATCTAGCTGATAAGCAGAAGCCTGTATTTTGCATTTTGCTAAATCTGCGCTCACTAACGGTATACATACAGACTCTCCCACACTTAATACTGCGTGTTGTTGCGAATCAAATGTAACAATTACATTAGCTACAGTACCTAAAGTACTATCATATTTAACATAAAAAGCTTTTACCCCTGACGCACTAGGTTCAACACCTGTGGTTGTTGCAGTTCCCTTAAAAGCTATATTTCCATCTGTTAAAGCAGCTGCAGATTGTTGATCTACAACGCCAACATACTTAATTGCTTTAGCATCGGTAAATGTACTTTGATATGTACCGCCTTGATTTCCAGTATTTTGTTCTGTTTGAAAATTAGTATACGTTTTACCACCTGCTGAATCTATTACTTCTTGTTGTGGTTCTAACGAGTTTTTAATTATTAATTTATTTGCCATGCTTCCTCCTAAAAGCTAGATTGCTTCACGTGTCTGATTCCACTAATTCTTCCACGATTAGCAAACATTTTTCCTTCTTTAATTCCTTTTTCAAATTTTTGTTCAAAGTATGGTGCCATCTGTATCATTTCTGGTTTTTGTTCATACCCCAACTGTACTACTCTATCTACTAAATACTGATGAAATTGCAATGGTATTTCACTTTGTTCTGTCATAGCAGTATTATTGTCTAACGTATTAAAATGAGTAGCTTTTTTATAATAAAACAAAGTAACAGTTAATGCACTTGTTAAACTTGTATATGCATTTTTTCCTGTTCTTGTAGAATCATATTCTGATAAACCAATAGAATCTCTTTCTATCCAATATACTTTGTGCTTAGTAATAGTATTTTCTGTATTATGCGCCATTATGTTAAATCCCTATATTGAGGTCTACCCATTAATCTTTTTATCGTTACATGGTTTCCGTCTTCATCTTCTAGATCTACAGATTTAATTTCTAGTATAGTATCTTTTAATCCATAATAACGTTTGTTAGCTTCAGTTGTAAATTGTGTAGCTTCATCTAATATTAATGTTCTAGAACAAAATTCATCTGATGCCTGGTTTAATAAATGTATAATTTCATTAACTCCTAAATCTGGATGATGTTTTTTAACTTGGTCTATCATTTGCTGCAACTTCACTTGGCACTCCTCTCGTTAGTAAATATGGTGATAGAAAATCTATAAAATCATTTTTAGTTATTTGATATTGTTGAGCAATCCAATTATAATCTTGTACAACTTCTTGCAATTCACTTTGATATTTTTGTACTTCTTCTGTTACTTGTGTAGCATAAGATTGTATTTCAGAATTATATTTAGATATTTTAGCAGCATTGTTTTGTATCGCTGTTTCCATATCTTTAATAGCGTTTTGTATTAATCGTTGTGATTTTTCTGCTTGATTTTGTAAAGCCACATTAGTTGCTAACTGAGCAGTAGCTTGTGCTGCACTTAAATCATTTTGTGCTTCTACTATTAATGCTTGTAGATCTCTTTGTGTTTTATCTAGTTCTGCTTGTATGTTAGACTGATAACTTACAGCATCTGATTGAAAATTGTTTAATTCATCTTGCATTTGTACACCAAACTGTGAAAGTTCTGTACTTCTTAATAGCTGAGCTTTTTGTATTTCTCTAGCAATATTAGACTGATGTTCTGATATTGTAGTATTTACTTCTGCCTGATATTTATTAATTAACGCATTAAATTCTGCTATTTTAAATTCATTGTCTTTAATTGCTGCAGACATATCATTTATAGCATTTTGTATTAGACGTTGTGACTTCTCAGCAAACTCTCTATCTTTTTTAGTAGATGCTATTTGTGCGTCTGCTTGTGCTTCAGCTAAATCTAATTGTGCTGTTTGAACACTAGCTTGTAAATCACGTTGTACTTTATCTAAAGACATTTGATTATCAGCTCTAAATTTCTCAACACTACTATTAAACTCTACTGAATTATTTTGTATATCAGCTTGATAGTCTTGTAATTTTTGTTGTTCTTTTCTTAAAGCAGCACTTGCTAATTCTATATCTTCAGTTCCTAAATATGCGTCTACTCCTATATTAGCTGTTGTAAAATCTACGCTATTAGTAGGCGTATTATAAACTGGAGTTGGTGCTACATCCGCTTTGTCACCTGAGGTAATTGCAGTGCTAAACCCAACACTTGTAGTTGATATAGTACCTACATCGCTGTTAGAAGGCCCAGAATAGGTCACTATGGACAAACCAATGTTAGAGCTAGGTATTGATATGCCTGTCAAATCTAAAGCCGATATATTGCC
>TARA_R100001463_G_scaffold75001_1_pt1 | contig 14385 bp, 16 predicted proteins | sample TARA_R100001463 | Tara Oceans TARA_R100001463 (sample SAMEA2622242) | marine metagenome | biome: marine biome (ENVO:00000447); feature: deep chlorophyll maximum layer (ENVO:xxxxxxxx); material: "saline water (ENVO:00002010), including plankton (ENVO:xxxxxxxx)" | depth 40 m
TTGATTTCGGATCGCAAAATTTTACTAGGCATTTCGGCAGCAATGTTCTTACAAATCTCACTAGATGAGACAGCTGAGACAAGAACTACGAAAAAGCTAGTAAAAATGCGGTATTATACCACGAATTAATATTTACGCTATTGTAAGAAGTGTAAGGAATTTACATTTTTATATGGCTCTAATCACCAGAAAGCAAGCGGCAGAGAAAATGGGTGTAACTATCCAGGCTGTGTATGGTGCAATAAAAGAAGGTCGTCTTACAGCTATGACAGATGACAAAGGCAAGATTGTAATCAATAGCGACACCTTAGAGAAGGAGTGGTATAGCAAATCTGCGTTCAAAAGAATGAGAACTACACCAAAAGACAGTAATGTAGTTGTCCACAGATCCCGACTTAGTAAAACCAATGAAACAATCCCAGAGTATGAGGATAGTAAAGCTAGGACAGAGCATTTAAAGGCAGAGTTACTTGAACTTGACAGGAAAGTAAAAGAAAAAGAATTAGTTCCGATGGATGAGGTAGAAAATAAGTGGTGCGACATTATTACTACAGCTCGAACCAAGTTATTAGGGATATCATCAAAAGCAAAGCAACGGATACCAGATTTAGATGCAAATGCGGTTTCATGTTTAGACGATATTGTTCGTGAAGCGTTAGAAGAGTTATCAGTAGTATGAATAACCTCTTAAAACTAGAAAAAACAGCTTATTTAGCCTTTAAACCGCCTAAAAAGCTTAGTTTGAGCCAATGGGCAGATAAAAACGCCTATTTATCGGCCGAAAGTTCGGCTGAAGGAGGTCGATGGAGAACACTTCCATATCAAAAAGGAATTATGGATGCAATAACTGATCCAAATGTAGAGCAAGTGACAGTTATGAAGTCTGCTAGGGTCGGATATTCTAAGATTTTAAACCATATCATTGGATATCATATTCACCAAGATCCCTGCCCTATAATGGTAGTTCAGCCAACCATAGATGATGCGACTGGTTACTCTAAGGAGGAAGTCAGCCCTATGTTAAGGGACACTAAATGTTTGCATGGTTTAGTAAGTGATCCAAAGTCTAAAGATGGAAGTAATACATTATTACAAAAGAATTTTCCTGGAGGAACATTATCTTTAGTTGGAGCTAACTCTGCTCGTGGCTTTAGAAGAGTTTCTAGACGAATAGTATTATTTGATGAAGTTGATGGTTATCCATTATCTGCTGGTACTGAAGGAGATCAGATAAAACTTGGTATTAGAAGAACAGAATATTATTGGAATCGAAAAATAGTAGCTGGATCAACACCAACGATTAAAGATTTTAGTCGTATTGAAAGATTATTTTTGCAGACGAACCAAATGAGGTACTACGTTCCATGTCCCGAATGCAATCATATGCAGTATTTGAAATGGTCAAATATGAAGTGGCGAGATAATGATCCAGATACAGTTGCTTACGGTTGTGAGGATTGTGGGTGTCTTATTCCTCACAGTAAAAAAAGATGGATGGTAGAAAGAGGGGAGTGGCGAGCTACAGCACCTGGAAATTCTAAACACGTTGGATTTCATATATGGGCTGCGTATTCATATTCACCAAATGCAAGTTGGTCTAATCTTGTTGAAGAATTTTTACAAAGCAAAAACGACCCCGAACAATTAAAAACATGGATCAATACAATTTTAGGAGATGTATGGGAGGATCAATATGCTAGTAAGGTTGGGGCAGAAGGTCTTATGGAAAGAGCGTCACTAGAAACTTATCAGCAAGGTACACCACCAAGTAGCGTTCTCAGTTTGTGTCTTGGATGTGACGTTCAAGACGATAGGCTTTCTATGAGTCTTTGGGGTATAGGACGTAATGAAGAAATGTTTTTAGTTGATAGAAAAGTTATTTATGGTTCTCCATCTAGAGCAGATTTATGGAAACAGATGGATGAGGTTTTAATGAGTGAATATATAAATGAAGATGGTAAGAAAATGAAGATAGATAGTGCTGCAATTGATACTGGTGGTCATTTTACTCAAGAAGTTTATCAGTATGTAAGAGAAAGAAATCAATTAGGGTTAATTGGAATTAAAGGTATGGGACAAAAAGGAAAACCGCCTTTAGGAAAACCAAGTAAAGTAGATATTAATTTTGCAGGTAAAGCATTAAAAAGAGGTGTTCAATTATTTCCTGTCGGAGTAGATGTTATAAAATCAACACTCCATAATAAATTGAAAGATGCAGAACCTGGAGAAGGATATATTCATTTTTATCCAACGATTACACATGATTATTTTGAAGAGTTAACAGCCGAGAGACAAGTACTTAGATATAAGCATGGATATCAAGAGCGAGTTTGGGTCAAAAAAAGTGATGCTAGAAATGAAGCTTTAGATGAAATGGTATATGCCTATGCTGCTTGGCAAAGATTATTACAGAAATATGACAGAAGAACAATTTTCGATCAGTTTGAAAGAAGATTAAATCCGTCTGAACCTCAAAAGGATAGTAAGATAAGATTAAATCAAACTAAATCGGCTAATAAGTCGAATTTTGTCGCTAATTGGTAATTAATCGTGACCTTTCCACAACAAATTATTGCAGGTGACTTCATTCAATGGAGAATCCCTGAGACTGAAGATGCTTTTGGTAATAGAATCAACAGTCCAGATTGGTCAGTTGTTTATTACTTGAGAACTAATACATCATCTGAGGGTGCAACTATAAATAGTTCTGCATATCTAAGTGGATTTGAATTTAATATTCCAGCTGCAACTTCGGTAAATTTTGATGCAGGTGATTGGTTTTATCAAGCTGTTGCAAGTAAATCAAACCAACAAAGTCAAACAATAAGTAGAGGATCATTTACAGTTTTAGCATCTCAAGCGTATAGTGGAACACCAGCAGCTTTTGATGGTAGGAGTCAATTACAAAAAGATCTAGATTTAATTGAAACTGCGATAAGAAATATTATTAGTGGTGGTGCAATACAGGAGTATAAAATCGGAACAAGAAATGCAAAAAAATATGAATTATCTGAATTATTAGTTTTAAAAAGTCAATTAAAAGTTGAACTTGTTAGAGAAAAACAAGCAGAGACAATTGCGAATGGTCTTGGAAATCCAAGAGCTACTTTTGTTCGTTTTGATGGAGCTTACTAATGGGTATTAGATCTAACATTGCAAGTGCAGTAAAAAGAGTTTTAGGTTTTGGTGGGAAAGCTAATCCTCTTAAAAACATAAGAGCATATCAAGGAGCATTGGTTTCTAGGCTTACATCAGATTGGATGGCAAGTCAGCTTAGTGCTGATGCCGAAATAAGGAATAGTCTTAGAAAGCTAAGAGATAGGTCAAGAGAACTTGTACGAAATAATCCTTATGCAAGACAGGCAAAGAGGACGACTCAAATAAATATTGTTGGAACTGGTATGAAGTTTCAATCAAGAGTTATTCAGATTAGAGGAAATAGAAGGGATCAAAGAATCAATAATTTAATTGAACAAAAATGGGCTGAATGGTCTGGTGCTAATAGTTGTGATTGTGCAGGTAGGTACAGTTTTCACGAATTTGAATGGTTGGCTGCTGGAGCTTTATGTGAGTCTGGTGAAGCTATTTTCAGAATTGTAAGATCTCAATTTGGCAATTCAAAAGTACCTCTTGCTTTGCAGATTGTAGAGTCAGATTTATTAGATGAAGAATATACTGGTAAAACATTAAATAGTAAAAACGAATGGCGAAACGGAGTGGAAAACGATGAGTGGGGAAGACCAGTTCGCTATGCCATTCTTACTAAGCACCCAGGGGATGCTTATTATTTAGATTATTCAAACAATCAAAAAACACACATCTTTTTGTCAGCAGAAGATGTTATTCATTTATATCTTCCAGAAAGGCCAGGTCAAAACCGTGGAGTTCCTTGGTTTCATAGTGTCATGGCAGATATGCATCAATTGGAAGGGTATGAGGAGGCTGCTGTTATCAGAGCTAGAGCAGGTGCAAGTATTATGGGATTCATACAGAATGATCAAGGTGAGTTGATAGGTGATGAGGTTCAAAATAATCAAAGAATACAATCCTTTTCTCCTGGTGAGTTTCGTTACTTAGCACCAAATGAAAGTATTAATATTCCTGATATAGATTATCCATCTCAACAGTATGAAATGTTTGTAAAAAACAAAATAAGACGTTTTGCTACTGGTATTGGATGTAGTTTTGAAACTATTAGTAAAGACTTTAGTGAAACAAACTATTCAAGTTCAAGATTAAGTTTGTTAGAAGATAGAGAACATTGGAAATTCTGTCAGAAATACTTGATTAATAATTTACATTTAAGAGTATTTAAAGAATGGATGAAACTAGCTGTTCTTGTAGGAGAGTTAGATTTTGATGATTTTGCAGTTAGACCAGAAAGGTATATCAAACCAAGATGGACTCCACCTGCACAACATTATGTAGATCCACTAAAAGAAGTTAGAGCTTTTAGAGAAGCAGAGCAAGCTGGTTACATGAGTAAAGGTCAAGTCATAGCTGCTACAAATGGTGGTGATTATGACGATATTATTTCAGAAATATCAAGAGAACAAGAAGTCGCTAAAGAGTTAGGAGTTACATTAGATAAAGATCTTGATCTTGAAGTTGAGGTTGGTCAATTAGAACTTGACTTACCACAAGCACAACCGACAAGAGCAAAGAAAACTCGTAAAAAAACTAAGTAATCATGGCAAATGTAAGTGGCACAGAGATCAATCTTAAACCTACAGAAGGTATGGTATCTGAGGCAAAGAGATACAAGGCTTGGAAAAAAGAAGGGAGAGCAGGTGGTACGCAGGTTGCTGCGGTAAGAGCTACTCAAATTATTAGTGGTTCAGAACTTTCCGCAGATGTTGTGGTCAGGATGTTTAGTTTTTTTGCTAGACATGAAGTAGATAAGAAAGCAGAAGGTTTTAGTCCAGGAGAAAAAGGATATCCATCAAAAGGCCGTGTGGCCTGGGCAGCCTGGGGAGGGAATGCTGGTTTTACTTGGAGTAGAGGTAAAGCTGCTGCTATAAAAAAAGCTAGAGAAAGAGCAGAACCCATAGAACTATCAAGGCCATATCCAAACGAACACGCAGCTACTATTACAAATGCAGAACAATATGATACATTTAGGCGGTCAAATAACGAGGCTTCACAAGGGGTAGACTTTATATTTGGTATAAAGAATAATGAAGAGGGTGCTGAACTTCAATCGATAAGATTCAGACTGTCTGAATATTCTACTTCCCAAGCTAGATCTTGGCTTGAAAGAAACGAATTTGATTTTATCAAGTTTGAACCTGCTACTAACGAAAAATCTATGACTGAATCGACAACAGTTGAAAAAAGAGCCGAACCTGATGGTTTGAAGGTAGGTGATTTTGTTCGCTGGAATTCTAGCGGTGGTGCAGCTAGAGGAAAGATTGATCGCATTGTAAGAGATGGATCAATAGATGTACCAGATAGTTCTTTTACTATCACAGGAACAGCAGACGACCCTGCTGCTTTGATCACTCTTTATAGAAATGGTGAGGCGACAGATCGTAAGGTCGGTCATAAGTTTTCAACTTTGACTAAGATCGCAGCTATCAGATCAATAGATGCTGATGACAAATTGGAAAGAAAAGAAGTTACTGATTTTAAAAATGTGAAATCAAGAACATTTGAATTTCCTTTTAGTTCTGAGTATCCAGTAAAGCGTTATTTCGGTAACGAAATATTAAGCCATGAAAATGGTGCTGCTGATCTATCAAGATTAAATGATGGTGGGGCAGTTTTGTTTAATCACAATATGGATAAGCCGATAGGAGTAGTTGAGTCTGCTTATATCGGTGAAGACAAACGTGGTTATGCAAAAATTCGTTTCTCAAGAAGCAAGTTCGCATCTGAGATCTTAGAAGATGTTAAAGATGGAATCATTCGAGGTATCAGCTTTGGATATTCTATAAATGATATTGATGAGACTCAAGATGGGATGCTAGCTCGGTCATGGTCGGTACACGAATTATCGGTTGTAACTGTCCCAGCAGATCCGACAATAGGCTTCGGAAGAAGTTTGATTACACCCTCTCAAGGTAATAGTATTACTATGGAAGATAAGTCACCTACTCAGGAGATTAATTCTGCGGATCAATCCGCATCACCCTCTGTTCGCACTATGGAAGAACCAATTAAAGAAACTCAGGTTGAAGCGGAGAAATCCGTTGAAATCGACATCAAAGCCGAAGTTCAACGTGCTATTGATGAGAACAACGCTCGTACATCATCTATCACTTCATTATGTCGTGAATTTGGAGAGTATGGAGCAGAAGACATCGCTGAAACTCTTATAAAAGGCAACAAATCTGTTGTTGAAGCAAGAGCAGCAATTTTAGATCTTGTAAAAAACAAGGCAGAAGTAAACAACACACCTATCCGTTCAACAGACATGACATCTAACGAAGTTGGCTTGGATAAGAAAGAAGTAAAGAAATTTTCTTTCTTAAGAGCTTTAAATGCTTTAGCAAATCCAAATGACAGATCAGCACAAGAAGCTGCTTCTTTTGAAAGAGAAGTTTCCGATGAAGCATCTAAGCGTTATGACAAGCCAGCAAATGGCATTTTAGTTCCTAACGAAGTTCTACAAAGAGACTTGAATGTTGGTACTGCTACAGCAGGTGGTAACTTAGTTCCTACAGAATTACTTTCTGGTTCTTTCATTGACATTCTTCGTAAGAGAATGGCTGTTATGGCTGCAAACCCAACAATGCTTACTGGATTGTCTGGTAACATTGCAATCCCAAGAATGACTCAGAGTGCATCTGGATTCTTTGTTGGAGAAGGTGCAGAGCCAACAGAATCACAGCAAGCTTTTGATCAAGTAAACATGACACCTAAGACAGTTGGTGGTGTTGTTGAATTCACAAGACGCTTGTTATTGCAGTCATCTATAGATGTTGAATCTATGATTAGAGACGATATAGCTCGTGTAATTGCTACTAAGTTAGACAACGCTGCTATCTACGGAACAGGTTCATCAAACCAGCCTCTAGGTATCAAAGATACAACAGGTGTTGGTACTCAATCACTTTCAACCTTTGGTACTTTTGCTGAGTACATTGGAATGGAAACAGATGTTGCAGCAGCTAACGCAGATGTAGCAAATATGTTCTACATCATTAATGCTTCTGCTAGAGGTGCGTTAAAGAGTACAGAAGTTGCATCAAATACAGGCAAGTTTGTATTCGAGAACAATGAGATTAATGGTTATCCAGCTATAGTTTCTAATCAGCTTGTAAATAACGATGCACTATTTGGCGATTTCAGTCAGTTCTGTATTGGGATGTGGTCTGGTTTAGATCTAACTGTAGATACAATCACAAAAGCAGGTAGCGGTACTGTCAAGATAGTGGCGTTACAAGATGTCGATTTTGCTATCAAGCAACCTACTGCCTTCTGTTTCGCAACATAAAATGAAAGTTGAACTTATAAGATCAACAATGATAGCTGGAGTCCCTACGGACTCTGGCTCTACTCTAGAGGTAGATGATAATGTTGGTCGTCTGCTTGTTTTTAGTGGTAAAGCTAAGATTGCTTCAGAAAAAACTACTGTAGTTAAAGAAGAAGTTGTTGAGGAAAAACCCAAAGCAAAGCAAAAACCAAAGAAAAAACTGACTACAACTACAGAGGAAACCTAAAGTGGCGATTATTCAACAAAACTTAGAAAAGTTAGATGTTACAGCAGCAGTAGCATCTGCTTCAGTAACATCTACAGCTACATCAAGTGCTATTGACTTATTAGAATTTGATGGTGATGTTATTCTTGTTCTTAACTGTGCAGCAGGGACAGGTTCATCACCAACTTTGAATATTAAAGTTCAAGATTCTGATGCATCAGGTGGTACTTATACAGACTTGTCTGGAGCAGCTTTTACTGAAGTTACTACATCAGCTTCATTACAAACTCTTGCAGTTAATAAGGATGAATGCAATAGATTCATCAAGATAGTTCAAACAGTTGCAGGTTCATCACCTGTTTTTGTTTATGGAGTATCACTTATTGGTGCTAAAAAGTACGGCTAAATATACAGCCCTCCAAGTGAGGGCTTTTTCTTATGGCATTTACTGAAGATTTAAGTACATTTTTTACTGACTTTTCAGATACCGTTGTGTTTAACAGCACTACTTATAAAGGAATCTTAGATGAGCCTGATGAAATAATTGCTGATGGGGTTGTGTTAACAACAGATTATCAATTGACTGCAAAAACTAGTGATTTAGGTACTGTTTTATTTGATTCATCAATAAGTGTAAACTCTGTAAGTTATAAAGTAAGAAGTGTTAGAAAAACAGATGATGGTAGTTTATGTATTATTTCTTTAATGAAGGTTTGAGATGGCAAGTAAAAGAGAACAAATTTTAGCTGCATTAAAAACAAGTCTTGCAAATACAACAGGAGTAGGAACACGAATATATAGATCTCGTGTAGCAGCATTAAGTAGAACAGAATCACCTGCTTTGGTTATTGAACCTGTTACAGATGAGCCTACAATTAATAGTTCTTCTTATTTAAAAATAGATTGGAGATTAAGAGTTAGAGTTGTTGTCATTGTTAGAGGAGAAATACCAGAAAATATTGCAGATCCAACGATAGAAAGTTTACATACGAAAATATTAAATGACCCAACAGTAGGAGGTCTTGCAAAGGATATACAACCAGCAACTCAATCTTTTGAAGTGTTAGATGCTGATCAACCTGCTGGAGTTATAAGTTGTGAATATGAAATAGAGTATCGTACTTCTTATAACAATTTATCAACATGATTTATAATAGTAGGGCAAGCCTAACAACCCTTATTGTTTAATATGAGTAATGAAATCCCAAATGAGGGTGGTACTTACATACTAAACCCCAAAACTGGCAAGCGTAAGCTAGTTCAACAAACAAAACAAGCAGAACTCCCTAAAGAGGTAATTACAGATGGCACAACTGACAAGGAAGAGAGTAATTCTAATTGAAGCGGAAAGTTCATATGGAACTGACCCTACCCCGGCGGCTACAGACGTAGTTCTTGTAACTGATCTAACTATCACACCACAATCAAGTGATGTCGTTAATAGAGATGTTGTAAGACCATTTCTTGGATCATCACAGCAGCTTTTAGCAAACACTAAAGTCGAGTGTACGTTTTCAGTCGAATTTTGTGGATCTGGTACAGCAGGTACAGCTCCTCGATATGGGAGTGCTTTAAAAGCGTGTGGTCTTAGTGAAACAATTTCTTCTGGAACAAGTGTTACCTATGAACCAATTTCAGCTAACTTCTCATCTGTCACTATCCACTACAATATAGATGGTGTAAGGCATATCGTTACAGGCTGTCGAGGCAATGTTGCATTGTCAACGGAGGTAGGATCAATTCCAACTCTCGATTTCGCTTTTACTGGGATATACAATGCCCCAACTGATACAGCATTACCTTCTGTTACATATGGAAATCAAGCAACTCCATTAATATTTAAAAACGGTAATACAACTAGTTTCCAACTTTTAAGTTTTGCAGGTGCATTACAATCTCTAAGTTTTGATATGGGAAATTCTCTTGCCTATAGAGAATTAGTTGGAGGAACAAAAGAAGTACTTTTAACTGATAGAGCAGCAAGTGGATCAGTAACTATAGAAGCACCAACAATTGCACAGAAAGATTTCTTTGCTGCGGCTTTAACAGATACTACTCTTGGTAATTTACAAGTAACACATGGAACGGCTGCTGGTAATATATGTAAATTTTCAAGCACTAAAGTAGATATCGGAGATATCTCTTATGGAGAAATGGATGGAGTGAATATGTTAGAGATCCCATATACATTAGTCCCAAGCACAGCTAATGATGAGCTAACTTTCCTATACACTTGACTTCCTAGCTAAAGTATAGAAGTATATATATTATTTAGTCTTTATGGCATTTGTTCGTAAGAAGACCAAGGTTTATCCTTGGCCTGTAGAAGTAAAACGTCCTTCTGAGGATATACCAGGCGAATTTGAAAAGTTTGAGTTTAAGGGAAAGTTCGTAAGACTTACAAGAACAGAACTTGATAAGTTTGAAGAAGAAGATGAATTTTCTGCTCTTGTAAAAATATTAGTCGATTGGGAAGATGTTAATGAGGAAGACGGAACACCAATTCCCTTTAGTAAAAGTGTATTAAAAGAATTTGCTGAAGATGTTGATTTCGTAAAAGGAGTCTTAGAAGCATTCAAAGGATTCTATGGTAATGCTCAAGCAAAAAACTAATTGATGCTGCCATATACTGGGCTTCGGGTGGCAGACAAACAATAGATAGTACCCAAGAAGATGCAAAAGTTTTTGGGATAAAAATTGAGGAGCAGCCAGAGATAGATGATGATTACGAAGTAATGGAAGATAATTGGGAAATTGTTATGATGTTTTTAAGAATACAAACACAATGGGATATGTCCTTTGGAGGTGTAGTAGGATTAAAGTACGAGGTGTTATTGCTTGCTGGAGGTCTATTTGACCTTTACAATGTAGAAAACCGCAAAGAAATGTTAGAGGGCATACAACTTATGGAATCTGTGGCTCTAAAAGAAGTAAATAAGGAGAAGAAATAGTGGCTGCTAAAAAAATATCGCTTATTAAATTAAAAATTGAGCTTGAGGGCTTAAAAGATTTTAAAGGATTAACAAAACAACTTACAGATTTAAATACAAAACTTACTCCAACAAGACAAAATTTAAAATCTCTTGCCCAATCAATAAAAGGAGTAAGCAAAGTAACACCAAAAACTATAAGTCAATTTAAACAGAAAGATAAAGTTTTAAAAAGACTTAGAGAAGAAGTAAATGTTAATGGTCGTGCTTTTAAAAGACTTGGCAGAGAAATTGATTCTAATAGAAAAAAATTACAAGCATTTAATCAGACAGGCAAGAAAAAAACAGGGTTAGGAAGACAAGTAGGTTTAGGATTTGCAAGCACTATAGCTTCTCAAGTTCTGCCTGGATTTACCTCTCAAGGTGCTTTGGCAGGTGCAAATCTTGGAGGTGCTAAAGGTGCTGCTATTGGTGCTGCTATTGGTGCTGGTATAGATTTTGCAATGTTCACAAGAAGTGCAGCAGAATATTCTGCTCAAGTTGGAAGATTAAGAATAGCATTAAAAGGTGTTACTAAAGATTCTAAAACTTATAACAAAGGGCTTCAAATTATAAGAAGTGTTTCTGATGAATTAAATGTTCCTATTGCACAAGCAACAAAACAATTTACTCAATTAGCCGCATCAGTTTTAGGGTCAGGAGGGACAATAAAAGATGCAGAAACTGTTTTTAGAGGAATATCAGAAGCTGTAAAAGCAACAGGTGGAGATTCGGAAGATCTTTCTAGTGCGATTCGAGCGATGGCACAAGTGTTTGGTAAAGGTAAGGTGTCGGCTGAAGAATTGCAGGGTCAATTAGGTGAAAGGCTTCCAGGAGCTGTGGTTAAATTTGCAAAAGCAAATAAAAAATCTATGACTACATTACAAAAAGATTTAAGAGATGGTGTTGTAGATTTAAATCAAATAATTACTTTTGCAAATAAATTAACTGATGATCATAGAGATGCTGCACTTGAAATGGCTGCATCAAGTGAAGAATCTGGGGAAAGAATGAAGAACGCTTTCTTAGATATGAAATTTGAAGTTGGAATTATATTTCAAGAACTTGGAGGTGAATTTAATGATTTAATTACTGGAGTTGTAAAACAAATAACTAGACTTTTAAGATTAATAAATCGACTAAGAAATGAATCGGCAGCTAGAGCATTTGCCAATGAAGAGGTAGGAAAAGCATTTTCTGGTAATTTTAATGAGCAGTTAGGTGGAACTGGATTTGATAGTCCTTTTAGACTTGGTGATAAACGTACTAATGATCAAGGTGAAACAATTCAACAAATGGGGCAAAGAATATATAAGGATCGGTTAAATAAAGAAATATTAGGGGATTTTGAAGCTGGAAAATTCCCTTTATTTACAAGTGGTAAAGATAAGGCAGAAGCAGCAGAAAAATTTAGATTAGAGCTAGGCTTAATAAATAAACAACAATTTGAAAATTTACAGATTGAATTAGATGCTAAAAAAGCGATGGAAGCTCTTCCTGAGTTAGCAAAGAAGTTTAATTTATCACTTGATGATGTAAAAGCAAAACTTAAAGAAGCTAGAAATGACACCTTTAAGTTTAAAGAGGAAATGAAAAAGGTTATAGATGCAGGTAGTGATTTGCAAAATAATATAGAAAAACTTGCTGTTGACTCAGTTAATAAATTGGCTAATGCATTTGCAGATTTCTTTACTACAGGGAAAATGGGTTTTGCTGATTTAGCAAGATCTGCAATACAAGAATTAAATCGAATCATTATAAAAGCAGCATTTATGAAATTCATTGCAAATCCAATAACAGATGCATTAGGTCTTACAGGTAATGCTGATGGAAATGTAATAAGTGGAGGAGAAGTCGTTCCAAATGCTATGGGTAATGCCTTTGCTAAAAACAAAATTGTTCCTTATGCAATGGGAGGGATTGTAAACAAACCAACTTTATTTCCAATGGCAAATGGTATGGGGCTTATGGGAGAAGCTGGGCCAGAAAGTGTCATGCCGTTGAAGCGTGGTAAAGATGGCAAACTTGGGGTTATAGCAAATGGAGGAGGAGTTGGTAATATAGTTGTGAATGTAGATGCTTCTGGTAGTTCTGTTGAAGGCCAAGAACAGCAATCAGCAGAACTTGGAAGAATGTTAGGTGCTGTTGTACAAGCAGAACTTATAAAACAAAAAAGACCAGGAGGATTATTAAGTTAATGGCTGAGACATTTCCATCAATAGAACCTGTTTTTGGTTTAACTAAAAAAATAGAGCCGTTTGTTACAGCCGCAAGATTTCAAGATGGCTATGAGCAAGTTATAAAATTTGGATTAAATATAAATCCAAAGGTTTATAATCTTAAATTTGAAAATATCACAGAGGCACAATCTGATACCATAGAAACCTTTCTAAACGCTCGTATCTCAGATGGAGACTATTTTAACTGGCAAGCACCTGATGAAGCATCAACTTCTAAGTATCGTGCTTTAAATAGACAAAAAACCATACCTTTTCCAAATCTTGCAACAATTACAGTTACTTTTAGAGAAGTATTTGAACCCTAATGGCAATACCTGTAGCTGAATTACAAAAGTCAAATCCAAGTAATATTGTTGAGCTTTTTCAACTTGAATTAAACACTACAATGCACGGTGTTTCTCAAACTTATTACTTTCATAATGGAACAAACGAAAACAATAATGCAAATTTAGTATTTAACAATATTCAATACACTCGAATGCCGATAGAAGCTGATGGTTTTGAATATAATGGCAAGCAAACTCCAAGACCTACTTTAAAAATATCTAATATCTTAGGAACAATAACAACAATATTACTGACTCTTCCTCAAGGTTTAGAAGGTGCAAAGGTTACTAGGATTAGAACGTTAGAAAGGTATATAGACCACGTTAACTTTCTTGGCGGTCAGATTTTATTAGAAACTGGAAGTAATATTATTCAAGAAAATGATAGTTTAATAAATGAAGAGTCAGGAAACAATCCTCATGGAACACCTGATCCAACAGCAACTTTTGATACACAGATTTTTTTAATAGATCGCAAATCATCAGAAAACAGAGTAGAAGTTGAATTTGAACTAGCAGCAAGTTCAGATGTTCATGGAGTTCGATTACCAAAACGTCAAGTGTTACCTGATGACTTTCCTGGTATTGGGACGTTTTTCTGATGTGGAAAGATGATGCGTTAGAACACGCAATAGAAGCAGATCCAAACGAATCTTGTGGTCTGCTGATTGTAAAAAAAGGGAAAGAGATATATTTTCCTTGTAAAAATTTAGCTACACACCCAAAAAATCAATTTATATTATCACCAGAAGATTGGATTAAAGCCGAAGACCAAGGAGAAGTAATAGCGGTTGTTCATAGTCATCCTGTAACAAGTCCAAATCCTAGTGAAGCTGATAAAGTTGCTTGCGAAAAATCAAATTTAAAATGGTGGATAATTCAGCCTAATCTTAAAAAATGGGGTTTTTGTGAACCTTGTGGATATAAAGCACCTTTAATTGGAAGGAAATGGGTATGGGGTGTTACTGATTGTTGGAGCTTATGTCGAGATTGGTACAAGGAAGAATTAGGAATACAATTAATAGATTGGATTAGACCTAATGATCCAGAAGATTTTATAAAAAACCCAATGTTTGCAGATTGTTTTGCTAAGACAGGATTTAGAGAACTGACAGAGGAAGAAGATTTAGAAGTAGGAGATTTATTATTAATGTCAATAAGTAGTAGCGGATTAAATCATATTGGTGTTTACTTAGGACAGCAAACA
>TARA_R100001463_G_scaffold90972_2_pt1 | contig 14347 bp, 16 predicted proteins | sample TARA_R100001463 | Tara Oceans TARA_R100001463 (sample SAMEA2622242) | marine metagenome | biome: marine biome (ENVO:00000447); feature: deep chlorophyll maximum layer (ENVO:xxxxxxxx); material: "saline water (ENVO:00002010), including plankton (ENVO:xxxxxxxx)" | depth 40 m
CCCCTTTCTTAATCCATTCGTAATAAGTAGACGCAGAAATACCCGCCATAATTGCGGCATCCTCTTGATAGTAACCAAGCTTAAGCCAGTTACATATGTTTTCTTGAACCTCTGGGGTCAATTTAGTAGGTCTAGCCATATCACACTTGATTTTACTAGCCCCTTGGACGAAACTCCGGCTTTTCAAGTATTGAAAAAACAGAAAAATTTTATGCACGGAGCTTGCCGCAGGCTATATGGTATTTTTAATTTACAAAGTACCCTGGGGTAAGAATTGTTTCAAGCAACAAAGTTTGAGGCGATTTCCCATTTTTACTACATAGGAAAGGATAAAAACAATGAGTAAAAATTCAGATTACACCGACATAATCTTTTTAGATTGTGAGAGTGTATCAATTCAAGATGATAGAGCTTATTTTGAAGATTTATCATTACAGAATGACTTAATACAATTAGCATTTATTGACTTAAATGATAATGAGTATGAGTTAAATATAAAACCTAATGAAAATTATTGGAATACTAAAAATTGGTATGGTAATAAATTTAGTTGGGAAACGCAGAAGAACTATCAAGAGCTAAACGCACACGCTAAAGACTTGATAAATATATTAAATGGTAAAACAATTATTGTTCATAATGTATTTTTTGATAAAAACTTAATTGAAAAATCATTAAAACATTATGGATATGAATTACCTAATAATATAAATTGGATATGTACAAAAGATATTTACCATAATAAATTTGGTATATCTAATCGTAAGTATTCATCTTTAAGACGATTAACAAAAGCTATGGGGTTGTATAGAGCTAATGAGCATCACAACGCATTGGCTGATTGTTATATGCTTAAAGATTTATTTAATTCTTACATTCGTAAGAACTATTTAGAAGTATAATTAATTGAGTATAAAGAAAGGAATACAATGAAATTAATTAGCCCATCAAATACTAGAGGTATGGTTAAACAACCTCTAGTATTCAAACAATTCAATAATGTAGTTAATACTTTAACTACTGAATTGAGCAGACATTATCTATATATTGGTAATGTTGTTCATTATGCTTATGAGTTAATCAAAACTCATAATGTTGATTTATCAACTGCACTTATTGAAAGTAAGATTTATTACGATAACAATTCTATTGTTAAGCAGGGTAAATTTTACAATGACATTAAACCACCTATTGAAGTTATTAACAATGTTATGTTGTTAGCAACTCATCATACAAATTGGTTAATGGAAACTGTCGGTAAGCTACCACAACAAAATGAAGTTGCATTCTTAACTAAATACAACTTTAAGAATTGGTTAGGTGGAACTGCTGACATCTTAATTGATAATGGTAATGGAACTCATACTATTGCTGATATCAAAAATTACTCAAATCCTAACACCAAGAATTTGAGAAGTCATTATACACAATGCTTACTTTATTCTAAGTTGGCTAGTGATAATGGTTATGATATCTCAGATATCAAGCTGTATTATCCAGCACAAGAGCAGGTAATAACTTTACCTATTCGCAGTATCTAACAAATAGATACTGTAAAGATTATGAAACAAGTAGTCTTTACAGTGTTTATTTGAAATATAGTATTCAATTTTCAGGCGGATACCGCACATTACTTGTAAGTTTTCGCATGAGTATTGCTTAAAAGAATTCAATAGAGCACTGCATAATTAACAAAGGAGGAAACATGTCATATGGCATGAATCTACAAGTCTGTATGCATTGCAGAAAGGAGAAAATCTCTATACGTTTAATAGAGAACTTCTACTGCACTGACTGCAGATGGATAGTGTTTCCAAAACAAATGGAAGCATTACAAAAAATACAGAACGGTAATACGAGAGGAGGTGCTTAATGACACCTACTGACCCTATTTATGGGGTTATTGCATTGTCATTTCTGTTTGGCTTAGGATTCACAGTCCTAGCTGGATGGTTGTGGCTATATGCAACTGAGTGGCTAATGGAGAAGTTCAATGTAACTGACCCATTAGATAAGTACTACAAGAACTTGTTCTAGTAGTATCTACTCTATTCAGGACTGTAGAGCCCATCAGCAATGGTGGGCTTTATCATTTCTGCATACTAAAATCCGACTATCCGAAAAGGAAAGGAGGTGAAAATGGCAGGAGAGCGCAAGGTTACTACTAATCAAGCGGGCGAAGAACTTGTTTCTAAGCTTAATGATATAGCAGTACACTGTGACAGCGCTATAGACAGCTTATCCAAGCTTGGCTATAGATTCCCATCTGATTTACAATCAGCAACTCATGAAGAGTTGGACGGGAATGACGTTGTAAGACTCATCCGTAACACATTAGCATTAGTTGATGAAGCGGCTGAGGAATACAAGCGTACGCTTAGCGACTACTTAATTGCAAAGGTAACACCACCTAAGCAACCAGAGTAGTTCTCTGCTAACTCACCGGAGATGCTGGAAATCTCTGTTACTCAACCAGCCGTAAGCCACACGTCAGTGGGAAACTAAACAATGTCCTGGGTAAGACGTTAAACTGCCCGTCTTTCTTTATAAACGCATGCGGTCCTTACTTGGCCGCTGTCCTGAGTATGACGTTAAACTGCTTATCACACTGCTTGCCGATAGTTGCAGCCTATCGGTTGGTCTTTATTCAGGAGTTAAAGCTCTTACCCTGAGCGACAATTTATAGGTGAGAATTTGAAAGGAGATATCAACTATGTAGCTGTGCAAAAAGTACAGACCGAAAGTGACTGATTCCATTACTGAAGTCATTAGTAGGAAGTCTAAGGAGGAAATTATGAACGGTATAACATCCGCTCTAAATCGCTTCCTCAACTCAGAAGGTAATCGTATGGCTCGCCGTACAGATTACAACACAGGAGAATGCAGAATGAAAGATACTTCTGCATCCTGTTTTCACTATCCATCACGATTTCGTCGTGAATGGGCACAAGTACAAGATGCTCTTGAAGCATCAGAAAGTGCAGAGATAACAGAGAAAATAGAAACATACGGATATAAAACTAAAGATGGTTTTGTAGTTTCTACACACGCTGTTAATGCTGCAGATGTAACTGTGACAGTGAACGGAGTTGAGTATAGCTTAACTATAAAAAGCTAGTAGATAGCATAGACCCCTTTACGAAGGGGTCAATGGTATTTATACCCAGAAGACAACTGTAAATTACACTCAGTTCGAGGTTGCTCCGATGGGCATGCCCTTAGTATGTATTAGTAGCGCAATACATAGTAAGGGCTTTGCCCCGGAGTAGTAGGTCTACAACAGTAGACCCTCCGCAAGTGAAAGGACACTAATTGAAAGAATTAGTTACTTTGCTTGTTTCTAGAACAGTTGACAAGTTCAAGACAGCACAAGATGTGTTTGCTTGGGCTATGTTCTGGGGTTATGGAACAATAGAAGATTTCAAGTCTTCTCTGTACCATCCTCATATTGACTGGACTAGGAACAGACCAGAAATCAGGGTCACTGACAATAAACATGAATTTGTTATTGCTGGTGTTGTCCCTGGTGGTTTTGCGACCATCAGAAACCTATACCTAGATGCTATTGATAAAGATGATATGCTTTATCTTCGCAGGGTAGAAGAGCGATTTGCTGCAGCGTGGAATAAATACTACGGTGTTATGGAAATTGGTCATACACCTACTGCGACACTAGAAATTACTAGTGATGGCAACTTGGTGGATGGCGTTCTGCCATGTTATACAGGTACATTCTGGTTGAAAGACAAGAACCAAAACTCACCTACAAAAGGTCAGTGGGTTCAGTCTGAGACAAGAAATCTGTATACAACATCTGTAAGTGGGAAGTATGGGGAGAGAGTAGTAAGCACTAAACCTGCTATGACTCGTCCTTGGACTTCTGTATCACATGCAGAGGATGATGGCAGTTCCTGTTTCACATGTACTCATATTGAGTTTGATGGCACTCAGAATAGATGTCAGAAAGCTATTGATGAGACATATGAAGCACAAGTAGAAGCTTGCTACAAAGAGCTAGAATTGCAGGAGACTGTATCAAAAGATATGGCACCTGTATTAGAGCACTTTGGTAAGACACTTAGAGAAGAGCTTACAAAGCTATTCCCTGATGTCCAAATAGCAAATGCTCTTGCTAAAGCCAATATGGTTATTGCAGATTGTGATTACGCTCTAGATTATCTAGACAACAATCAAGAATCTGAGATTAAAAGCAATAGGTTCAATCCTGTTGTTGGAAGTCTTGGTTTCAACATTGGTGATAAGTATTCACCTGCAAGAGCTAAGAAAGTCAAGTATCTTACTGTGAAAACAGCTAAGAACAAACTACTTGCTAAGAGAAACAAATTTGCAGAACTTGCTGCAAGTTACTCTAGAGTTAGTAGCTAGACTATCTGATGGGTTATGCCCATCGCAGCAACCTTGAACATACAATAAAATACACAACTATAGGAAACTATAACAGTGAATAAAAACGTACAAAATGAAAAGATAGAATTGCAATCATTAGCAGAAGAAGCTAACCATTCATTTGATGGTCAGTGTTTCTGTGCAAGATGTGAATCTATTTCATTCATGTATACAGTAAGAAAAGTACAGTTAAATGCTCTTGAAGAGAGATTTGCTGGTACTTGTCTAATTACAGAATACAATCATAGAGAAGATGATGGAACATTAGTTCCAAAACAGTCACATGACAGAGATGCATGTAGACTAACTCCTCAAACATTGTGTTCTGAAAAAGCTTGGGCTCAAAGGGCATGGAATGTCTATATGGCCAAAGCTGATGTAGAAGCACTTGCTTGGAGAAGACTACTAGACAATAGGTTACGTGAAAAGAACTGGACTGTCTTAGAAGGTCAAATCATTATTAATGGTGGAGACCCTAAGTCTATTGACAAGTTAGTTAATAAAGAGATTAAAAGACTTCTTGGTATTGTAAAGAATGCTGAGAAAGATAAGTATCTCAAGACATATTCTACAGGTGACGTTGATTACAAGTCACCATTTGCAGGATTAGCTGTCCTCAAAGCAAGCTAGTCGCTACGACTTAAAGTAGACATATCTAATATGTCCGGGCGGTTTCCGGCTGTACCCGGACAATTAGGTCAAAAACAACAAAATAATACATTAAAAATAGGAAACTATAACGATGAAACTAAACAATCAAAATAAGCATGAGCTTGGCATGATTGACGACAAATCACAAGATGACTCAACATTCGAAAGAATGATAGATGAATTTGCGGTAGGTCGTAAGCCTAAATACAAGGGTGGTAGAAAATACTCTGAGGAGAAAACTTCTAGGACCCGTGCTCAAAGACTAGCTAAGAAAGCTAGACAAGAGAGCAGAGCAATTGAGAAACAAGCTATAGACGCTATGGAGTATCAAATGCTTTTTGACAAACTAAATAAAAAATAATAGGAGACTATAACGATGAATTACTTAACTAGTAATCAAAGAAAACAATTGAAGAAGAATGCAGACCTTTTGGCAAAGGACGCTAAGTTTATACAGGATGGTTGGGTAAACCTACCTGAAACTTCAGCTTTCACTGTGAAAACAGATGCAAAATTCTTTAATGCCATGTTAGAAGTAATGGATGCAGTTCCAGAAGTATTCGAGAAATTGAGTATTGCGGAAGCATTTATGCTTGCAAACATGTTATTAACTGATTGGAGTAGCTATGTTGCCGGAGTTATATGGCGCAAATTTAGCTTCAATCAAGAATTTAAAATATATCATGATGGTTTATGGATTAGTCCATTCTATCAACAACTCTACTCAGTAGAGGATTTGACAGCGATGTCAAATGGTGATATACTTTAAAGAGTACAACTAAATAAATATAATAATAGGAGGATACATTTATGTGTATAATCGCATCGATTCCTGCCGGTTCTAAAATCGACGAGAAGACTCTAAACCAAATGTGGAATAGCAACCCAGATGGTGGCGGTATTGCTTGGATTGAAGATGGCAAAATCAAAACATACAAATCTATGAAACTTAAGAAGTTCAGAAGTAACTTCTTTAGAATCTTAGACGAGCATGGAGATTCGGACATATTAGTACATACCAGAATCGCTACACACGGTTCTGTATGCATACCTAATGTGCATCCGTTCAAAGTGCAGCAAGATGGTAAAGAACTAGACAACCTTGTGTTTGCGCACAATGGTATATTGCCTAGTCCTTTCATACCACCTGCAAAGATGGACATCAGTGACACCAGGTATATCAATGAGGTACTGTTCAACGGTACTGACTTTGATACTGTACTTGATGACTCTAGATGGCGTGAGATGATAGGTGACATTATTGGACACAACAAGTTTGTGTTCTTGTCAGCTAACCCAGCTCACAAGCAAGAGTCATACATTATCAATGCTCATCTCGGTGAGTTTGACGGTAAGGTATGGTACTCTAACTCATCATATTGCAAACCTAAGTACAGGGTTATTAAATCTAGTACATCAGTTGGCAACAAGTGGAAAGGTTACAAACCTACTACACGTGATTCATATGATGACAGTTACATTGACCCAAACACTGGTGAGATTCACTATTGGACAGTCAATGAAGAAAACGATATCGACCCTGCTGACGAATGGGAAATTCGTAGAGCAGAGCGTGCTTTTGATGATGAGTACACTTATGATGGTACATTACTAAATGACCCATCGTTTGTAGCTACATCACAAGAGCTTCTAGCTAATACTGGATATCAAACTATCGAATCAGCCCTTGAAGGCTTGTGGGTAGAAATTGATGACTCTGGTATATTCAGATGCTTTGATTGTGAACAACCAATCACAGTTAAGGGTATCAGAACATGTAAACCATCTTGCGAAGTTGGAGACATGATAGCTGATGCTACTGAACTAGAAGCAGCTCATAAGCTAGCTAAGTCAGATTATGACAAAGCTAGAAATAAAGCTAAGAAGGTAAAGCAACAAAAACTTCCACTCAAGCATGAGTCGGAAGATGTTGCACCCTTCTAACAAACAACTAAATATAAAACAAAAGGAGTAACAACTCATGTTAAGAAAGAAACACATTGGTGGCACAATGCTACCATATTCTTTCAGGGCAGCTCAGAATATCAAACAAGTTGATGGTGAAATCAATCGTCGAAGCCTCTTTAACAGAAGCACCGACTATGGTTACAGCAACTGGTTTGCTGAGCAATTCCCTAGAAACTCTAGAGTGAAATACAAGCAGTACAATCGTGCTGTATTTGTAGACATTAGAGAGTTGGTTCAATCATTGAGCGTAGATTATTCTACGTTCAAGGAACAGATTGGATTTGTTGCTAACACGTTTAGCGAGATTATCAATGACATATGCTATGAGTATGCAGTGAAGAATGATTTCTCGGAAGAAGCGTACGATACTTTGATTGCTGTAGTGCAAGAGCACTATCGGCCATTCTTTAATCGTACTGCTCCGAGTTCTAATTACTTCCAATCTCATAGTGGAGGTCATTGGTTTGGTAAGTTATTGGGTGACAGATTTTCTGTTACATCAAGAACAGCACCACCAGCTATGTATGAGCATAAGTTGGAGGAAGCAGAAGAAGCGAGAATGTACAATGATACGTACGAGACATCGCATCGAGATGCTGTCCTATCTTGTTTAAGCGAACAAGCAAGTCCGGATAGGTGGCGTAAAATGCCACTCGGTGTTGTTGGTATTATGTTACCAACAGATTATTTCATTGGGTACTTAATTAGTAAGTTCACAACTGAAGGTAATCATGCATCAGTATATGCAACAAGTAGCATGTTCTATGCAGCACATCCGGCAAACAATATGTACCATGTCAATAGTGAAAACTATTACTGGTATGGCAACAGAGTATCTGGTGTATTCTACGATATTGTGACTAACTTTTGGACAGACAAAAGGCAGACAGTCAATAGACGTAAGTATGCAAGATGTACACAATGTAGAGAGCTTTACAGTGTTAAGTTCTTAGATTGGTACAAGACTCGTTCGTACAGTAACAACAGACAACGTATCTGTTTCCACTGTGCTGCAATGACAGCAGCTAGCTACAACAATCACCACAAGGCTTTTGTTCTAGCTACAATCGATACAAATATAGAGACTGCTAGGTATGACGTACCTAGACAGTATGTTCATATTGACGATTCGGATGAAGTTGCTACAGGTACTAAAGACTATTTGTTTAGTCAAGTAGATAACGGTACACCATCGATACCTACTTTGCCTATTGAGACTAGAAGATATATGGCGCACATGCGTCGTATGGATAAAGCTGGTCTTATGCAACAGTACAGATATTATCTAGCATTCGGTAGAGAGGCTAACTTGAATAGAGTTGGTGGAGCTAACGATGATGATAATAGAGTGGTCGTTGACAACTTACCTATTGATGTATTTAATATACCAGAAGGTAATAGTCGTGCTGTTCGTATCTGGACTGACCATCAAGCAGAGAATCGTAGCTTTGCTTGGTCTTATGCTTCTAGACAAGAAGCCCGTGTAGATGACGGTTGGGTAAATGTTGATGCTGGTATTCAGCTCAACCTATCCCGTAACAATTACAGTTACAGACCTGACTTCTACTATGTGACCAATACAGATGGTGTGTGGCAATCTGCACATACATCTGCTAACAACAGAGGGGTTATGAGCTTAGACGGTTCAGAACTTTCTGGTTCACAAGTAAATAATCCAGCCTGGCACAGACAGTATGGACTATTCATGGGTCTAGAGCTAGAGCTTATTGTACGTGACAATCGAGGTATGTTTGAGAACTTAGGTTACAAACAAATCTTCGAACGTACAATAGAAACGTTCCATCCACAACACTACGCAGACAGAGTTGAGGAGTTAGCACCTCAGTTGTTGTATGCCAAGTACGATGGTTCTCTACCTAGCAACTCTGGTGTAGAGTACATTTCACAACCTATGTCTATGAAAGCATGGCAACAAGTGCCATCATTATTCTGGCATACAGTGAATGAAACGTACAAAGCATTCAGTGTTGGTGGTGTAGGTATTCACATACATATACCATGGGCAGCATTTACAGAAATACAAGCTTATGTATTCTTGTCAACGCTAACTGCATTGCAAGAAAATCGTAATGGCTTGTTACGTAGAGTTGCTCAACGTGCCAGTAACAACTGGACTGCTTGGGACGAACTAGAATACAGCAACGTACCTAATACAATCGCACAGGTTGTTAAGTCACGTGAAGCTGAAAACTCTAGTAAGTATCAAGGTATCAACTTGTTACATGACAATACTATTGAGCTTAGATATTTCAACTCTAATGCTAAGGGTGGTCGTGTACTCAAGAATCTAGAGTTCGTACAGATGATGTACGATTATGCTCTAGCGTTGACAGACGGATACGATTGGGATGCTAGTGAGGATGAGATTCCTCCATCTGATATTATTTCACTTGTGGAAGAATTCAGAAACACTGTAGTGAACTGTCCACCAGCTACTCAAGACATGATTGTCGATGATGTAGATGATGTACATACTGTTCTTAATATCGAATGGAAGCTTATGCAATTCCTATTAGATAATACAGACAAGTATCCAAATCTTCATGGGTATCTAACAGATACTGATGATGGTTCCATTGAGCTTGTACAAAGCGAGCTTGATGCAGTATATCCAGACGAGGCGGAAGCTGACGAAGAGGTTGAAGAACCTACAGTCATGTTACGTCAAGACTGGTAACAATTAAATAATATAGTAGATAGGAAACTAATAAAATGCCTAGAAACATACAAGACATTGTGTTTGATATAGACACAACGCCAGACGATATCAATGGATTGCGATGGCCTTCCAATGATAGAAACGTTTGGGTAATACACAAAAATACTGTTGCTGTACCTGCGGGTACTAGACGTGGTAAGTGTAGAACTAAACAAGCAACTAAAAACATCCAAGCGAGATACTGGGAAACCGGTATCCCGCTAGGTCTTGAGCTAGAGCTTGAGATGCAGGGTGAAGGTGATTGTTACGGTAGCGATTGTTGTGACGATTGTTACGAAGGCTATTGCTGTGGTTGCAACGAGGGTAACTGCCTAGAATCTTATGAAGTATCAGAAATACTACATAAGACTAGGGAACATGTCTATGAACATATGCGAGCTTTTGCTATACGCAAAGGTCGTACAAGTTATAGATATGCTAACCCAATCATAGCTAAGGGTGATGGCTCACTATCAAATGGTGTGGAGTTTAACTACCAACCAATGACAGTTGATGCTTTTAAACCTTTGGCACAGATTGTTGAAGACAATAGGGGTGAACTATATGGATACAGGGGAAGTTCCGGTATTCATATTCACGTACCTAAGTCTGCGTTTACTGATGCAGAATTATACCTATGGATGATTCTATGGGATACATTCCAACAGTACGTAAACAATCAGGGTATATCATTCTTGTCAGTGATTGCTCAGCGTGAACCTAATAATTGGTGTAGATATACAACACCTTATTATGGTGACAGAGCTGATACTAAATCTGGTGATTTTGTAAATGCAATTAAGAATGACAGGAAAACTCATACGCCTAGATATTCAGCATTGAATCTCAATGGACATGGAACCACCATGGAAATTAGAGCATTCAACTCTAATACTATTGCGGAGAGACTAATCAAGAACATGGCGTTCGTTGATGCAACATGGAGATATGTACATCTTCTCAAGGATTTACTTGATGAAGGTAATTACAAACAAGCTCTAGCGTTCGCAACTGACATTCATGGCTTTGTAAGTTATTGTAAGAACCCTAACAGAATGGGATTCAATACAGAACTTGCAAGGTTCCTTGAGAACAGATGGAATGACTCTGAGTCACAATTCAATCAAGAGATTGATTACGATTTAGAATCGCTATCTAATCTAATACAACTAAATACAGAAGACATGGAGGAGGAATAGTATGAGACACATGCTTAACTCTGCTAGCGTAGTGGCAATCGGATTGTATGACATATACAATGAAGACCCATTTGCGTATCTTATATTGGCACTAACTGGTGGTTTCTTCACTGGTGCTGTGGTGTTAATTATAGCTGCTATCTGGGATTATTACTCAGACTAGTAATGTAGTTAGTTAGAGCGCCTCTTTTAGGGGCGCTTTATAGTAACTACTATGTAGAAACTACTCAGCTTAGTCTGAGCCCTATCGTTGAGGCGGAGAGGTCTAAGGAAAATCAAATTTGACCCCGGCGCTAGTGCATTGGTATAAGTTATAGCCCCTCCCCTCTTTTATTTCCATATATAATTAAAGGTTTTTGCCGGAGAAATGCGTCCAAAAGTAGTTTGGTTGATAGCGATTTCCATATAAATAGGAATTTGGGAATTTGGGAATTCATCTATACATCTGTATAAAAAAAATTTGGGAATTTGGGAATTCTTCTGTTGTTCTGTATTAACTAATTGCAGTAAGTGATACTAATGACGAAGCATCTTGTCCCGTCTCCTGTAGGGGAAGACCATACCCCAATGATAATAGGCTATTTAGGGAGTGTATCAAACATAATCCAATGTTTATAGGGTTTGTAAGCGAAACGCTCTTCCTTGCTTCCTGCATCTTTTGTGCTTGTCCTCTCTCGAAATCCTCAATGTTTATAGGGTTTAGTTACGGGCTGCCATCTCTGGCGTATTTCCTGAGTGTATCAGTATCAATTTAAACCCAGACTTTCTTTTATCCACAATGATATATCAACTACATCTTTAGAATTTGTAGAACTTTGTACCATTTCTTCCCAATCATAAAAATCATCAGCAGGAACTTTAAACTTATATCTACCTACGGCAACAGAAACTTCTGTTTCATCTTTAACATCTTTGACTACTTCATCACTAACATCAAATGTTGTGCTTTCCATATCGCCTAATATAGTTTCTACATCATCTAAATCGTAACCTGTTCCGTCTAATGTGCCTGTTTCCTCAATAATATCGCTTAAACTTTCCATTAAATCCATAGGTTTCCAACCACCAAGCTCAGTAATACGATTGTCTGCAAGTAAATATGCTTGTGCCTCGCCTACATTTTCAATACTAATCCCTGTAATAACAGGAACATACCAATATTCAATGGTGTCATCTCCTGTATCTTTTTGAACATCTATTCTGTCGGGCGCAGTTTCCCCATTATCTTTAATCATTTTAAGGGCTTGAAGTCTTCCATGTCCTGCAAGAAGTTTGCCTGTATGCTCGTTCATCATTATCGGCTCAGTAAAGCCAAATCGTTTCATTGATTGATATAAAACCCCTAAATCGTGGTCTTTGGGATTGTTATCTGCCTCAATTATGTCATCAAGATTAATATATTCAACAGATATCAATTAAACAACCTTTGATATTAAATAAACTACGAATACAAAAAATATCCATTCCATACTGTATTATACCCTATCCTTATATTTTCTTTTGAGTTTATCGCCATATAAAATCCAATAGTAATCATCTACTGACAAGTAAGGTATTAATAGCATTCCTGCATTTTCAAGTTCTTCTTTTTTAGTTTTTAATCTTTGTCCAATTTCATCAATTATATCAATACACTTTACAAATATATCAAAGCTCATTTCTCCCGATATATAGTCCCATATGCTTCCCATATCATATAAATCAAAGTGAAACTTTCTTAATATATATCTCAAATCGTGTTTTAATTGCCCAATTTGTTTATGCAGTTCATGTTCAGCTTCTTTACTATCAGTAAATATTTCTCCGTCAAGTCGGTTTACTTTTTCTAATCTAGTTTGAAAATCTTTTATTCTGCCTTCTAAATTTTCAAAATGTAAAGCTACATGTTCGGCTATTGTTTCAGCACCCTCGTTATGTCTATGATGATGTATTCTTGCACAAGAACTATCCCAACCCAATGCGTATCTAAAATATCTATCTGTATTTTCTATTTCTTCATCATATATTGCTAAGTCATATAACTCTTCCTCTGTTTGAACTGTTTCATATTGAGGATATGTATCTCCAAAGTGTTCAACTATAAATACTGTTTCATCATTTTCAAATGTGTATGTTACTGTATGCAAACCATTGTCTTGTCCTGTAAGTTGTATATGATTTTTTGTAGGTCTATATTTTGCACCATCATCTTTATAATCACTTTCGTATCTATATCTTATTAGCTTAGAACAGTAGTGACTGTGTCTTACTCTTTGTGCATACACTTCAAACACATCATCGTGATACTTCTTACCTGTATCATCTATCAATGTATGTAGCACTTTGTTTCTGCGTTTATAAATAGGAACATCTCTATGACAATTACAATTAAATGAAGATGACGGAATAAATACTTTACAAATTCTATGTGACATTTCTGTTTGTTGTGTGTCTAAAAATATTTTATCAAAAGGCAATACATCAGAAACAGGGATTGACCTTAAGACAACCCCATGTTCTTCAGCTATTTCTATTTGCCTTTTTGAATACATTAATTGCTTTCCAATGTGTAATCTTTTATAACTAATCCGTTGGCTAGCTTACCAACAACACTTGGCTTTCTATAAACAGATTTAGCATATTTACCAAACAATAAGCCCTTACCATTAACACCATAGTGAGCCCAATGCCCTCTTCTCATGTGTGCAACGATTTCTTCTAGTCTAGGACTTCTTTCTACACCATTATCTACAACTTTAAGAGTTGGTTTAACTGTCAATGTTTTGTAAATAAGGTTTGCGCTTTTGTCAGACTTTCTATACTGCTTTAATCTTTTTTTCCATGAAGGATTAGTTTCTAAAACAGTTTCATCTAAAATATCATTGTCGCTATTCCACCATTGAAATACTTTTTCTAATGATGTCAAATAATATTGAGTGTTAGAGCTTAGGTCATCATCTTCCTCAAACTTGTTACCATTTTCGCCAAGTGTACTCTTAGCTAGTTTAGGAACACCGTGCTTATCTAAGAAAGTAATAACTTGTTCTTCTAAAAATAACTCGTCATCAAATATTTGTATTACATCAACAATCTGTATCCACTTAAGTTTTTCATGCATTTCTTCTAATGTAATCTCATCATCATCTTTAACAAATTCTTCAAACTTGTTATCAATATCAAATACATTTCTTAATGTGTCATTTAAGTAAATACCATTGTGGTCTTCCCCATGCATGTGCAGGTGTCCAACATAATCATCTAAATCATATGATTGAACTAGCATATAAGTTTGACAATCTTGTCTTATACTTTCAATCATTTTTTCTTCAGACATTCCTGTCTTCTCTAACATGTAATCTATTTCTTCAGTATTGTTTCTGTTAGTTGCGTAAATGACCTTACCAATACTTTGCCTATAAGTATC
>TARA_R100001463_G_scaffold22131_1_pt1 | contig 14342 bp, 18 predicted proteins | sample TARA_R100001463 | Tara Oceans TARA_R100001463 (sample SAMEA2622242) | marine metagenome | biome: marine biome (ENVO:00000447); feature: deep chlorophyll maximum layer (ENVO:xxxxxxxx); material: "saline water (ENVO:00002010), including plankton (ENVO:xxxxxxxx)" | depth 40 m
TCAAGAGGCTGTAGCTAAGATTGAGGCATTGGAAGCTAGAGTGGCTACGCTAGAGGGATAAAGTAATGAGTAGTAGACGAGGCATAGATCCCACCATGGAAAATAGGGAGTTGGACCAGTTGGATGAAGCCAACTTCCTCGACATGATTACCCTTCCAGGACTTCAAATTGATGCTGATTCTAGCGGGACATTTTACAATTTTGAAGATTTTCCAGGGATGGACTATTCTCAACTGGACTATTCTCAACTAGAAGAAGATATCAGGACAGACTCAGACGATATCTTTTTATTCGGAGATGTTGGTGCCACTGGCTACTCCGTAACTAACAAAACACCCGGCTTTTCGAGCGGACAAGAGATCGCTGCCGACGAGGAAAAAGCCAAGAAGAAGGAGCAGCAGAAAAAGGAAGACGAGAAAAGGACAAAACCTAGAAGAAGGTCAACTAACCCTGGAGGTCCAAAAATTACTATTCCAGGAATGCCCAATACTTCCGTAGGGTTAGGACCTTTCATCGGGGCAGGTGCATTATTATCAATTAACAACAACGACGACGACGAAACTGAAATACCTATAACTTTCCCTCCAAAAGAAAAAAAAGAACCACCTCCTCCACCACCACCACCACCACCAAAACCTAACATGGCAACAAGACTTATTCCATCAACACAAACTGGCACATTGCCAGAACTAACAGATTTCATGGGGGCATACACCCCAGCAGCTACCGACATTGTAGGAGACATGGCTGGGCTTGCCGGAGCAGGCTTTGATGCCTTTGCTCGAAACCAACTCGGCATGGGCGGAGACGGCCAAATCAATCGCTTTGATGTTGCTAGAGAAACGGCTAGGCAACAGACAGGTGCATTAGGCGAGGCATCAGGGGCAGGAGCAGATGCTTCCTATACAGAGATGATTAACGCTTTTGCCGATCCACTTAAAGGCGTTGAGCAAATGAGGGGTACGTTGAGTGACGTAGGAACTCTTCGTCAGCAGGAGATGGCACGATTGGACCAAGGGCTTAGTGGAAGGCAGAGAAGAGATGCGATCGAGGCTGGCCGTTCCGCAACTGGACAGAGGCGAGGAAACTTGGAGCAAATCGAAGAAGTTTTTAGTTTGGTAGGAGCAGACGAAGGTTTGCGTGGACAAAGGATGCAGAATATTCTTGGTCTTGGAGAATTGACTGGAGATTTGGCAACACGAGAATCGTATGCCCTTTCTCCATTTACCGGAGCTGCCGTACAGGCAGCCGACCTAACCCCTGGATTTGGATTAGCTGGAGAAATGTCAAGACAGGCATCTGCTGCTACGCCAAGTGCAATGGAATTGTTTGGCTTAGAGGCAGGGGAGCGTCAGTTTGGGTTGGACCAAAAGGCTTTGGACGTCGCTGAGAAAACAGGAAACATAAGAAATGTAGCGGACGCCTTGGGACTATTTATAAACCGCCCAATAAACGAGTTTGAAGGTCTGGGTGAAGACTTTAGATTTATTGGTTAATTTAAAAACAACAAACACTTAAAAAACATGGCTACATTTTCAGGAGGAACATCGCCCGCGGCCCTTAAAGCATTGGCACCATCTATAAACAATCTGGCGGCAGCTAGAAACGCTAGATCACAATCTATTTCCGGCCTAATGAACACGATAGGTGCTGGTTTGGAGAGAAACAAAAAGCAGAAGCAGGTTAAGGAAAAGAATGAAATTGCAATGGGAGTAGCAACGGGTCTGTTGAATGATCCTAGTTTTAGAAAGTCTGTTCCCGGAATAACTGATCCAGCTAGCTTGATAAAGTTGACTGGTGCCGATGAGGTTATTAAGTTTGGAAGAGAACAACAAAAAATCAACCTTGTTACAAAGGAAGCTAATGCTAATATTGGATTGATTAAAGCCCGAATGGACGATTTTGAAAGGCAAAAAGAAGAAAGGGAAAAGGAAAAAGAATCATCAAAAGCATTCCAAGTTCTTTACCCTAAAACTATAAATCTTAAGCCTGGTGCTGATACGAAGGATATATTTAAAGATCCAAGTTTTCAAAATCTGACACCTGAACACGCCAAGATCGTTTTTGATAACGTATTATCTCAGACTGGCTTAAGCTCTCAAGTTTTGATGGCAGAGCTTGAAAAAGCGAAGATGGAATTAGGTGCAACGGAAAAAATCATAGAGTCAGGAGAACTTTTATCCGAAGTAAATGCCGGAATAGCAACTGGAGCCATTAAGAATATCGATGAAGTTACCAACCTAGATAAATTTCCGGTTGAGCAACAAGGTGAGATTCTTTCTGCTTTGGAAAAGAAAAATCCCACAGCACCTAAAGCGATACCAATACCAAATCCAAATAATCCTGAAGAGATTCTTGGATATGCTATACCTACTGGAAACGGAAATGTAAGAATAATGGAATCCGCTGAGTCTGGAGGTGGATTAGGTCGGACAGCTCAGGATGCGGCTAATGCACTAAAACTTAGATTGGATGCAGGTAAAATAAGCCAAGAAGAATTCCAAAAGGGAATGGATACGATTCGTACTCAAGCGTCTTTTGTTACAGATCCAGAAACTGGGCTTGGTGTCGATCCAACTAAAATGGGTGATCCACCCGTTACGGATCCAGAGGCACCAGATACACCCGCTCCAACCAAAAACGCATTAGACATAGCGGAGTCACTATCTAATCTCTCAACCATAATATCTCAAAAAGGAGATTTGTATATGGGTGAGCTAGAGAAAGCTCTCTCTGCATATAGATCCCGAAATACTGGATTGTCAGAAGATGACATTTCAGAAATTAAAAACCTTTTGGTTCAAGAGTCTAAGGACCGTAAGGCACAAAGAAGACTGATGGCGGAACAAAAAGAAAGGGATACTATTGAGTACGAAACTCGGTACAATATAGACGAAACGGGGAGAGGTCCAATTTACTTTGAGGGAATGTAAATCAATATGGCTTTAAGTAGACAGTATATCACTAGAGAAGAACAAGAGCAGCGTCAAAGCACAGGCATGTCTGGCATGCCAGTAGATGCCGGACCTGGCCTTGGCCGATATGGCCTTGGCATGGGTATTGATGTCACTGGAGGTGTAGCTTCTCAAGCCGCTGGTGCCGCACTAGCACCATATACGTTTGGGCTGTCTTACCCAGTATTAAGTTTTGCTGGAGGTATGTTCTCTAACTATCTTGCACAGAAGGCTATAGGTAATGAATTTTCTCTGGGACAAATGCTGGGTTCTGGTGCGTTGAACATAATACCAGGTGCTGGCAAATTGGCCGCCACCGCAACAGGAAGATTAGCCATTCCTCAACTTGCAAAATTTGCAAGGACTGAAGCCATCCGTAGTGGCGGCATAGCCGCTGGGGAACGCACGATACAGACCGCTGTAGATGAAGGCAGGTTTCCCACCTTTGAAGAGTATTTAACTAGTGCCACCTTTGGTGCTGGGTTTGGTGCGGCGGCAGGTACCGGAATTGGTATTGCCGCTCAGAAAGGTGTGTTCGATAAAATTTCTAAACTAACGCCCGAGAAGGTTGATGAGAAAGTAGCAACCGACACCAAATATAGAGAAGATCTTAGGGAAAAAATGAATGATCTTTTTGGGGATGTTGGAACTCCGGCTGATGGGGTCGAGGGTAGATCTCGGTTTATATCCAGAAAGATCGTCAACAACCTCGACAAACCCAAATTAGGTATAAACGATAATATCATAGATAGGTTTGCTGAAGACATATCCAAGACGGTTGGAGATGATATCGATTTTACTATTGATCGTTTTATAGACAGTGCAAGTGGGGTCAGGGATCCCAAAATAACTGATAGGATTATCAGGGAACAATCTGGAAAAACTGTTATAAAGAGGCCACCAATAACGGCACTTAACGAACTAAAGGGGGCTAAGTTATTTACAAGCAAGTCCGATCCGAAAGCCATCGCATTCAAGAAAGAGATGAAGAATGCATTTGGTTCTGCCAAAGCAGATTATTCTCAAAGGGTCAAAGCACATACGGCTAAAATAACAGAAGATAGCGTAGAGACATATGAAGCACTTCAAGCAGCACAAGCCGCAATAAATTTACCAAAGGCCACCTCTGGATTTGGTGCATCCCTTCGTAAGTTAGGAGAAAAATTTCCAATAGCTGGAAAATTTGGAGCAAAGTTTATCAGGTTTGTAAGGCCATCCACTAGCATACCGAGGGAGATAGTAGCTCTACTTGAGGAACAGGGACATAAGGTTAAAAAGTATGATGCCATAGCAGCTAGAACGGGTGAGTCAGTTGATAAGGCATTGAGGAGGGCGGAACTATCGGTTGCTGACAGAGAAAGCCTGATAGATGATATAAACAATTTTGTATTAAATGATGTAAATAACATAAACCCTAAGTTCTTTGAATCTGTAAAAGAAGATTTGTTTGAGTGGAGAAATGCTGTTCAAGAACTTCAGTATGACCTCCTTGGATTGCTTGGATCTAAAACATTTAAACTCAATAACACACTATCTGATAAGTTAATAAAAGCTATTGATAAAAGCATAAAAGAAAAAAACTATGTTACAAAGGTTTATAGTTTTTATGAAGATGCTACATTTACCCCAGACACAGGCAAGCTGCAATTGGCAGCATTAAACGAAGAGATTGAACGCCTCACCGCAAAGAAGATGAATGAGAGTCTTCCCAACGGTGAAAAAAGATACAAGACAAAGGGGGGAGCAAGAAGGGCTGCTAGAACACAAGCTACAGAAGAAATGAAACGCCGGATGGAATATTCGGCTAAGGCAATGAACGACCCCTCTCAGAGGGCAAAACGTATTCAGGACGCCAATGAAATGAACTTCCAGGCGGAAGGCATCTTGGCTGGGAAGACGGAATATGGTCCAAAGATGAGAGAGTTTTTGGGGGAAATAAAAGACCCGGCAGAAAGCATGCGTCAAACTTTAGCCAAATCTGCCAGACTAACCAATGCCTTAAAGGCAGACGAAAAACTTATTTCAATTTTTAGTGATCGAAATATTCAACAAGCACTTAACATACAGAATAAATCCAGTAAGTCACCAAATTTAAACCTTCAACCTTTACTAACGCAAACTTCTTTAGGCAAAGAAACTGCCAATAAAATACTAGTTCCAAAGGAAATAAACGATGGGTTGCAAGACATATTCTATTCAGACTCTGGTGTGTTAATGAATAACGCTGTTGGTAAATTTGCTTTGGATAACATGTCTGCACTGACGGGTCTGACTAAAATATCTAAAACACTTTTCAATCCCGCATCATATGCTCCCAACTTAATAGGTAACTTTGCCTCTGTTGCAGCATCTGGGATCAATCCGTTTAGGGATATGAAGAGAGGATTTGGCCTCGCTTTTTCTGAGTTCGGTGGTTTCAGAAAAGCTGTTTATGGTAAGGGTGAAGCTAGGTCCGCTTTCAATAAAGAAAAAAACAGGTTTGAAGAATTGGGTCTTGGAAGTGGCAACGTATTAACAAGTGAGTTGCGTAGGGCTGGTAAGGGTGGATTACTAGGAAACACCGTACAGGCCATTGCAGCCCCCTTCAGCAAGCTGTATAATGTTGGTGATGTAACTATGCGTTATGTGAGCTGGAAGGGTACTCAAAGGCAGTTGATAAATGCCATACCAGAACTAGCGGAAGAAGCAAACTTGGGAAAACTTGAGAGAGCTGCTGCGAGAATAGTAAACGACACCTTCCAGAATTACGACAAGGTTCCAGAGCTTTTAAAGAAGCTTTCGCAGATGGGTATAGCAAATCCGTTCATCAACTTCACCGCAGAACTGATGCGGAATATGTACAACCAAGGAAGGTTTGCTTCTAAAATGATGAGGGATCAAAAAGGATTTATGACGGAGATAGGTCTTTCCGACATAAATTTGAGCGAGCAGGCGAAAAGTGGATTGTTCAAACTTGGATTGAAAAGAGCCGCTATGTTGGGTGTTGTCGTAGGCGGTGGGGGTGCAATGATTGACGTTGTAACCAGCAATGCTAGCAAATTACCGTTTGGAAACTACAAGGACTTGAACGAAAACGAGAAGACGGCATTTAACGAGACTATTGCTAAGTCGTGGCACAAAGGAAAACGAATGGTCATCCTAATGAATGAGGATGGCAAAACTGGTAAATACTTTGACTCAGAATATCTTGTTCCTCAAACGCTTTTGTATTCAGCTATGAGAGCTGGGTTAGATGAAAGGGGAATGGAGCTTTTGCCAAAGTTGTTAGCTGATAATTTCTTAGGAGAGGGTGGATTTCTTTTACAAGCTGCACCAGCATTGCTATCTGGCAAAGACCAGAATGGTAGAGAGATCAGTGTGGAACCGGGCATTGCCAACAGACTGGTAGACAACTTGCAGGAGTTCATTAAGATAGCATTTGAACCTGGAGTGGTACGAGAACTTGACCGATGGAACAACACCATACGAGGTCAAGAAAATGCACTTGAGACGCTTGATTTGGTCGGCAGATTGGTTGGATTTAGGCATGAAGAGTTTGACCTAGAACGAGACGCCGCCAGAAGAATGGCTCCACAAACAACCGCCTTGAATAACGCTAAAGGAATGTTGGGGGTTAGTCGCAAATACGACATCAAAGAAGAATATGACAGAAAGTATTTGAAGCTCAACCAAGACAGAGAAGGAGTGTTGCAGCAGCTTACCAAGCATTACGAAAACCTTAAAACATTGGGGTTGGATGATGAACAGGCATTAAATGTGTTAGATGAAACAGCACTTTCTGTTAATGACAAATTTGAAACCATCACTGGGTATTACAGCCCTATGCCCTATGATGAACCTGTAACGAAGACAGAACAATACGAAGCCCTGGGATCCACTCCAAAGGAGCGTCTAGACGCCATAAAGGCCATGAAGGGACAAGTGAACCCCGTAGAGATAAGAAGTTTCGTAGACATACACAAACGCATGGTTAGAAAATCCCTTCGGAAAGGACCAACACTTCCATCTTCACTTGCATTACTAAGAAAGATGAACAAGGAAGAACGCCTCCGACGGTTGACCGATCCCGATGGTCCATACCGCTTAACTCGATCGAATGCCCCTCTCATTCGAGAGTTTCAAAGGATCGGCATACTCGAAAGAGACATGATCCCATACTTGCCGACAGGCCAGTAAGCATCGTCAGTTAGAATGAAAAAAGGGGAACCCTGTTAAGGGTTCCCCTTGCTGTAGGTGGGAAAAATAATAAAAGCACCTACCTATGATGATGACTAAATCAATGTATAAACAAAAAGCAATTAGATGGGGTCAGAATGGGGAAGTCAAGCTATCTCCAGTTTATTTTCGGAAAGTTCATTTATTTTTTCCTCATAATATCCTACCAACCAGCTTCTCAGCATGGTGCGGTATTCGCTATCAGAAAGTCCATCACACCTGTAAGCCGTGAATATCTCTCCATCGACATTGATTTCCTGCAAATAGTAAGAACACCCACTTCGCTCAACGGTAAGTTGATTGCGATCTAGTGGCAATATGCTGCGATGTTCTGGACCGCCAATTATGGGACAGATGGACCTAGATATTCCGGAATCAGATGACATCCAAAACTTGGACCACTGAGCCACTTCACCCCACTCAACCTTCATCAGCATCCTTCTGCTCTTTTGATTCAGCAGCCATCTGAGCTTTCAGCTCATCAATTTGGGATCCAGTGATGTTCTCCCAGGTCTTGGCGACCTTATCCCTCGCCACTTGGTGTGCGTAGTTTACGTAGGTGTTGGTAGACATAGATGCAAACACATCCAGCACAGATTGCTGGTTGAATGTGTTTTCAATTAGTCGATCTTGCAGTTGTTCGTCTGTGATATCTTCAGCTTTCATTATGTTGGTTTTGGATTTTGGTTTCAAGTAGAGCTAAGGCACGCCAAGCGACGGCAACGTAGTCTTCTTCTAAGAGGTGACGCATCAAACAATCGTGATGGTCGTTAGATTTATCAAATTCCCAGTGCATGGGTTCAGACTCATCGCAGTGTTTCTCGTTTCCCATATATGATTGGCGAGCGATCGCAGCGATGGCATTCGGAAATGGTGATAATACTCCGGAGTAAATGGGCCACTTCTTACGCTCATCACTGTCCTCTGGAAGCAGCTTAATTTTGTGTTGAGGATCCGATCTTAATATCATATTCGGAGAAGAGTTCGATGTTTCCGTTCCAGTGGTACCCAATTCCTGATAGTGCTTGCTCAAACAAAGCGATCATCTCATCGATCGTCAGGTCGTCGTCTTGCATGGCCACTGAGCAATGGCCATATTTTGTTTCAATTGTGATGGAGGTCATAACTAATATTGTCTTATTCTAATTTCCCTAATACCAAAGTCGGCCAATGCTTTGGCACATGATTGGCATGCATAATAATGTCCATAAATCCAAGCTATTGTTGGAAGTATGTCAATGTTCATCGCCTTCAATTTATTAAGCATCCTTATTTCAGCGTGGATCGATTTGCAAAGATTCGGTTGATCACCTGAACCCAGTTCCATCCTGTTGCAAATGTGTCCAGTGTTCTCGCAATGATTAGCGGCTGTTATAAACTGTTCGCCAACGTAACACCCAGCAGCCACCGCTCTTTTGTCGCAGGTGCTTAGTGGGGTTACCATCATCCTGAGATGCTCAAACTCTGTCACAATTGGTCTATTGGTTTCAGCTCCTCTTGGGTGGCAACAAACACTTTACCATGACCCAAGTCCTTCATGCGGTGGGGTCGCATCAGTCTGTAACTTTCCATAGCTCCAGCAATGCGGTATGTGGGAAACTCCCCAACAACCAGTACATAGATATCAACGGCATCCACGTTTTTCCATGGGGCAACTATCAATCGTCCGTTGGGATATTTGGTAGTCTTGACATCAACCAATGTTCCATCGTGAAGCGTGACGTCATGCGGTGGATATTCTTTGCAATCAATGTCTATGTCTGGGTAAACATTGACGTACCTAGCAAACGCTATCTCGGCGGCGATTCCCTCTAGGTCGGTTTGCTCATCTGATTGAGGACCAATCTTCCGATTGGTGAACCCGTTCCGGCGACCATTGAGGTCGCGTTCCTTTCCCACGAATTTGGCTAGCCTTTGTTCCGCTGTGTTTAATGTGATCATTTTTAAATTTGACCTCCCGCTCAACGCTCACCTACCAAAATAAAACGCCAAGCGGAAGGGTTGCAACAACGTGTTGCTAAATTATTTTCGCATTCTTCCTATGTTCGTTCCGCACCCTACGCTCTTCCAAGCTTTTCTCCTTATGGCAGGTCTTGCAAACCGCCTGTAATCCATCGGCCTCGCAGTAGAGGCGTTGCAATAATTGGTTCCAATCGTATTCCAGCCACACCTTATTATCAAACCCATCGAGTGGAACCACTGGTTCGATGTGGTCAGCCTGCATTTGGTTTTGAGGAAATACTTCACCACATTCTGAGCAGCGGTGCAGGCGGCACTTGCGGCCTGTCTTGGGGTTGACGCCATCCTCGACGAAGCTATCCCGTATGGCTCGATATTTAACAGGCCACATAGCCCGGCGAAGGGCGGACATGATAAACGATCGCATCCTAGCTGTGGTCCATTCTCCTCCATTGTAAGGCTTCTCAACTGGCATACAGGTCGTTTATGATGTTGTAGTAGTGATTGGTGGCTAAAGCCTTCTTGAGGTGCTTTAGCTGTGCCTTTTCGGTCCACCGCTTCACACCCGTCTGGCATGTTTCGGTGTCTATGATAACCGAGTATATGGGTAAATTGTAGTCGGCACAGATCTGACGCTTGATAATGTCAGCACCGATGGCGAGCTGCATGGCGTCTTTGGGATAGGTCTTTGATTTGGGATCCGATCCCCGGCACTCCCTCGTCTTAAAATCAAATACGCATACCTGTCCATCCATTTCGGCGATGAGGTCCATAGTTCCTGCCAACATCAGATCGGCATCAAATATCATCCGCTCTGCGGCAGTGGGAACCACTTGGTTCTCGTCCATCCATTTCAGGAATGGTCGATAGTATGATGCGTACTGGCTGTGATATTCAGCACCATCCATGAGATGCAGGACAGCCTGTTCAATTTCGGCGTGGATGCGTGTACCAAAGACACTACTCTCCACCAAGCACCCATCGAGATCAGTCCGCATCCCCCAAGACTGCCGCTCGACAACATCGAACGACAGCCCTGGATTGGAGCGGGTGATGTGATAGATTTTTTCCATCCGCCAGCGATCCAAGAATGGGTTGGGTGCTATCCCGAGTTTGGTGGTGATAGACACCGCCAAGTCGCCTTTTGCTTTACGCATTTTGGCGAGCGTATCGACCGACTGTAATAGTCGGATCTTTCCATTCTTGTATCGGCGGTAGATGTGCATCCTAGAATGGGGTTTCTTCGTCGCCAGTCGTGGCGGCAGGAGATTCCCCAGATGGAGATGACGCTATCCTCTCGGCCACCGTGTAGATGGAACGAGCAAGACGCTCCAGCTTGGCATCAAACTCCTGCTCGGAATAATCCCCTCCCCTGAGAAGGTTGCAAGCATTGTTAATACTCATACCCACACGCATCCCAATCTCACGATCGGCGTTTGCCACGATAGTGCGATTGGCAGCAGGGGTGGCTGAAGGGATGACTCCCTCCGCTTTGTCGAATCCGCCCTTGGGCAGACCTTTTTTGGTGCGGTTGCCCGAGTCCTTAAATACTACAGGGGTACCTTCCTTCCACCACGGATCTTCTGAAGCTCCGTTGGCCATTACTGTGGTGCCGTCAGACAAGTTGACGACAAAAGGGAAATAGGTGTTTCCCTGACTGCTTTCCCAGGGATCACCTAGGCGTTTGCGACTTGTTACTGTGATCATGATATTTAGAATGGGAGATCCCCTCCCGGTGTTGGTTTAGGTTCTAGTGAAAAGGTTCGACGAGAGGTGTCAAACCATAAATCGCGGTAGATAGTGACGCCATTTGCACGTTGTTTTGGGACGTACATTCGACCATCAGGCATGTCATCTGAAACATCCTCTCCGGCCTCAATAGCTTTTTCTTTGGCCTTATTTCTCCAGATCATGACGGCTGCATGGGCTGCCGCCCCGATACCTTGTCCACCCAAGACGTCCTCCAGCTCCGGCACTTGTCCAGACCCGGCTTTCTTGGCGTCAGCATGGCAGACCAAAAGAACAGTGACATCATTATCGATGGCAAACTTAGCTGCATCCTTGGCGATGCGTTCTTGGCCACTCCAATCATCCTTGGCTGCAATGTGCATAAGTGCATCGATGACGAATAAATCAACACCGTATCTACGATGTGCATACAGGAAGTCTTGGTGCAAACTCTCCCAACTATTTGTTCCACCCTCTACGCCTTCGATGAACCACAATCGATCCTGAAACTGTGTAAGATCAGATTGGATACCTTCCTCCTTTGGCATATGACCATTATGCATCCATAACATATTGAATAGCATAGACTTACTGGGTATTTCAAAGGAAGCAATGCAAGACCGTCGATCATTATTCAACATCTCATGCATGCAGCTCTGGTAAAGCCACTGACTTTTACCGTGTCCTGGGTATCCACCTACAATGGTAAGCTCTCCCTTCCTGAACCTGTATTTAAGTTCTGGAAACAAGAATGGATTATGTTCATTCTCTTGTTGATACCGACCAATCTCTTCAGCAAGTTCTGCTGCCATCCCATCGACAGGTTTGAGTGTCTTGGGATCATATGATTCGGCGTTCTCATAGAGAGGACCAAATCCATCCCCTGCGAGCAGCAGATCATTGAGATCATTGTGTGGAGACGGGACACGGAGCCGCTTGCATCGAGTGATACCCAGTCGCTTTGCCACATCATTGGCTGCCTTCTCTCCGGCTTCGTCATTATCGAAGCAGAGGTAGATGGTTTCGAATCGTTCAAGAGCTTCGTAATCATTCTCGATCCAGCCCATGTTAGAACACCCGCTCGGGACAGACATAACAGGCATATCAGCACCCATATCATCTAAGGACATAGCATCGATCTCCCCCTCACAGATGGTGATCTGGTCGGCGGTATCATCAACGGTGGGCCATCCCCACAAGGTAGCATAGGCAGCGGTGGACCAGATGTCCTTCCTCCCCTTCTCACATTTATTTACACCCACACTCTTCAGCATCACATAGTCGCCATCGGGCGACACGAATTTGAATGCATAGAAGTCGGTGTTGTAGCTGCTATTCCGGCTATGGCTTCTGACACCATATTTGCGGAGCGTGTTGGTGGATAGACCACGGGTCTTGGTTAGGTAATCCATCGCCCAAGATCCGGTGAGAGGCTTGATCTGCACCTTGGGTTCCTCCGGCTTGGGTGCAGCGGCCACGGTTTGGACATCAGTGATACCAAGCAAAGCCTTTATCTCAGCTTGGGTTTCGTGATAGTTGCCCACCTGCCGCATGACGAGTTTGAGAATGTTGGTAGACTCACCAGTGCTTTTATCCTTAGCAAGATAGACACCACCCCTTCCGGGATACACCCCAGTGGATTGGCCTTCGCTTCCATCCAAGTCGCCCATGGCGTAGCTAGAGCCACGCCTTTTGGCGTTCGGGAAATAGGTCTTCATGACAGCATCGATGTGCTGCGAAAGGTGCTTATTGAGGTCGTCTGGGGTCATTTCTTTTTCCCTTTCAGTTGTTTTTTTAGCATCTCATTCTCCGCTTTCAGGTCATCAGCGATGGCTCCAATGGTCCTGATGGCCTCACAGATTTCCTCAGACGCGACTGTATTTACAGCGGGACTTGACCATTCCTTTTCCAGCGAGTACACTTTAAGTGCAGCCAGATGCTGATAACTGGGAATAATTTTGGGACGAATGGATTTGGCGATCATTTCTTTAAGAGTCCACATACTTCCGGTCCTCCCTAACCATTGCAGGTTTTCGGGCGAGTCGATCTTGACGGTCCTTTTCTCTAGCAGCTACCGCATCGAAATGGTGGGTGCGGACGTACCCAGCATCAGCCAAGGCATCCCATCCTCCCGTGATAAACAGGTCGCAGTGTTCCCAGTTGGGCCAGAGCATACATCCTGACTCGATGTAGCTTTCCAATATGAGTGAGCGGCCACTACGACCCCTCACTTCGAGCTTCCAGTCCTCGGGACTGTCGGCTGTTTTTTTTAGTCGCACCACCTGACCGCACAGAAGGCGATCGGAGTGGGCGAAGGTTAGGTAGGTTCCAATATCCATTATTCTTTTTCTAATTGGGATTTGAGAGCGTGGTAGCTCTGGCAATATTGCCGATCGGTAATCATCCGATCCAAGTGGTTTTGACCATAAATAGTCACTAACGTGGGGTTGCGGTGTAGGAAGGCCGCGACATGATTTCTACTAATTTTCATGTCCACATAAAGGACCGCTCCGACTAATCCCCTGACAGAGGCCAACGGTTCAGTTCGATCCTTCTTGGTGAGGTCATGGTAGGTAACTCCGAAGACCTCCATAGCGGCTGCGGCCACTTTCTCCATTTCGGAGCTACTTGCTTTTTTCAATCTATAAATCATTGCCAATAATATTTGTCTATTTCTTCAGACGGTACCAAACCAGGTCGGCGGTCATCCGTGATGTTTGATATCAAATCTGCATGGGTGCAAAGCACTTGCAAGGGCGAATTTGCAGTTTCTATCAGAGATCCCTGATTCCGGCGGGATCGAATGGGAAACGTGATTTTGCGAAGAAACTCCTCACGCTCCTTTATCGGGTCGAAGAACCAACCGTTTTTTAGTTTTCCCGGTAGGGGAATGCCATGTATCCTATGCATCCCAGCCCTCCTTCAATCCCTTTTCGGTGGACTCCTTGACATGGGCGATGAGGTGTTCCTCATTCTCATCGATGGATCCGAGGCATGACTCTCTTAGTTCAGCAAGCAATGGCTTCAGGGGTTCGACGGCCTCATCAAAAACAGCTTGAGACATCTCGTCTGGGACATCCACATGGTTGATGGATTCCTCCAGCATGGCGATGCCAACCATAATGGCATTGCGGATGTAGAGGTCAGATAGTTTGGTTTCTACGAAATTATTCATTTGAAGCTCCCCCCTAATGCTGCGAACAGCTCATCCACCTGTTCCGGTGTCGGCTCATTTTCGAGCCGCTCCAGCTCCTCCATGTATAGGCGTTCCATCTTCGACGCCGCGTCCATCTCGGGAACGAAGTGTTGATAGGATGGAGGGTTGATCAAAAAGGACCCGCAGACGGCGGAGCCGAAAGCGTCAGACACCTCTGACGCTAAACCAATCTTATTATCTTTGTTAGTCATACTAGTTATTATTATTATAGGTATATGTTATCTATGTTATATGTGACACTATAGTGTCATTAGCCTGATACTATAGTA
>TARA_R100001463_G_scaffold16069_6_pt1 | contig 14299 bp, 17 predicted proteins | sample TARA_R100001463 | Tara Oceans TARA_R100001463 (sample SAMEA2622242) | marine metagenome | biome: marine biome (ENVO:00000447); feature: deep chlorophyll maximum layer (ENVO:xxxxxxxx); material: "saline water (ENVO:00002010), including plankton (ENVO:xxxxxxxx)" | depth 40 m
AGAAGGTCCATTTGTATCGAGCCATAATGTTCCAGTACCTACATCACGAACATACGAATTACTGCCATCATGGTAGAGCTGGAGATCTTCACCAGCACCAATCCTTATTTTTTTATTATCAGCAGTTAAATTAACATTACCATCTGTATAGATATTTCCAGTTACTGTTACACCAGCAGCACCTGTCTCAAACTTCTTACTATTGTCGTAATAGAGTTCTACGGCTCCGTTTCCAGTAGCTTTTAGATTACTTTCCCACGCACCAGAAGCATAATTTTGAATATAGAAAACACTTCCATCCACAACCAGTTTATATTTGTCAGCATTATCATCACCTTCGTCTGAAAAAAGTTGTAGTTCTGCATTTCCACCTTCTGGTCCTATGACTGATACTCCATTACCTGTTGTCTCAAAAGTTTTGACGCCGTCGTAATAGAGATCTACTGAACCTCCACCTGTCATTAATGCAGTAGTGTTAGTTGTTCCACTATTTGCTACTGAGAAATAATGAACGCCTACGTCAGCAGGATTATCACAGTGAAAACGTAAACGTCCACTTGTGTCATGTCGAATATATGCGTAATCATTACCACTCACATCACCATTAGAGTCACCATCTAAATAGATAGCTGCACCACTAGCATCAGTGGAACCAATTCGTAGTTGTACGTTTCCTGATCCTATTGTTTTTATTCCACTTGAGATTGTCTCAAACTTCTTACTATTGTCGTAATAGAGTTCTACGGCTCCGTTTCCAATACAATTAATTGCTGCTTCTCCGTTCTGAACTTGAATATTAATATCATCTTGTGCTCTGATATTTATATCATCTGCATTTGATCCAGTATTCTGAATGTAGAAATCACCTTGACTATTAAGAATATTTGAATCCGTTCCATTATGGTAGATCTGGAGATCTGATCCAGTTCCAACCAAGAACTTTTTATTATCTCCTAAATGAATATGCTCGCTAGAAGTCCAAGCATCAGTTGCGTTTACCCAGTTAAATGTCTTGTCGCTTGCGCCTTTTAAAGTTATACCCCCATTATTTGCTGTCGTGTCACTAGGCGTTGTCACCTTACCCAGAGTTATATTATGATCCTCGACATCAAGCGTCTGCGTATTGATCGTAGTTGTCGTACCGTTTACTTGGAGATCCCCACTAAGAGTGAGATTTACTCCAGTGGCAGTTCCTGTCCAGTTAGGACTGCTACCTGTTAATAATGTACTCAGGACTACTGTATTATCCCCAGAGCCTGTATTCCATATTAAATTTCTTACCTTTAAATCACCGTATGCCATGGATAGGTTTCTTCTATTGCCCTATCAGTAGTTTAATTGAACTGGAAAACGTTATGTCTACTACTCAACTACTTCAGGAGTTGTTGCATCGTTCAATGCGTTGATTTCCTCTTGAGCAATAGCTGTTTTTAAATCGTCAACTGCTTTGTTAGCTGCTTGGAATTTAACACCTGCGTCGTTCTGATTTTTTACTGCTTCTATAAGTTTGCGAACAAGTTCCTGATCTGCCATGTTGTGTTTGTATTGTATTTAAATTATAGGTATTTTATCGTTGTACCAGGGGTTTTAACTCCAAGGTTTTCCAGTACCTGTCGTTGGTGTTTTTTGTACATTAACACCATTTTCTACTTCTTGCTCTATAGCTGCTACAGCACCTGCGTTATCGGCATTAAGCTTATCCTTCGTCCAAGTTAATACCTGTGATTCTGTTAGGTCTGCATAAGGGACCAGTGTGTCAGGTTTAGGAAGTTCTACCTCTCCCGTGGCCCTAAATGTAATATCGCCATCAACACCATTTACTCTGTAGATAACTTTATAAACATAGTTATCAGCAAGTTCTCTTTCTAAAGTGTTGACTTGCCAAGTTTTAGTCGCCATTAATCTCTAATCTTTTATTTTATTATAAAGGCTTTACAGGCCAGGTCATTCCGTCAGCCTCCCAAGGAAATCCACTTTGAGTAGGCAAGTCTCTTAGAGCTTGTCTGTACGTTTTCCATTCAGCTTTTTTAGCATCATCTAAGTCTGAAGAATTGACTGTCCATTCGTATTTACTCAACAAAGCATCTCTTTTACCTCTTACTTCTGCACTTTCAAATGGAGTCAATTCTGCTTTCTTTTCGTCAGCAGTTAAAAATGGACTCCAATAATTAGGATTCTTTTTTAAAAGCTCAGTCATCGTAGTTTCTACGTCTTCTTTAGAAGTAAATTCAATACGAGTTTCAGGATTGTAATTTAATAATTCACATTCCCATTTTTTACTAGCAGAATCGGTAACTGTCCATGTAGACGTAAAATCATCTGCAACTGTGGCAGTTAATGTAGCGTTTTCTAGTTCAGTTTTATCAATCATTTGTCATACTCCACTAAATGAATAATAGTATCTCCAGATTGGACACCCTTAATAACATCTCCTTCATTTAAAACCCATTCTTGTTTCATGTCACCTCGATAACTTTGGCTTGATGAATCGATGTTTTGAAATCTGGTCATAAGCACATCATTTATCTTAAATGGATAGTTCTCGCTGGTATGCATAATCATGCCTTTTGCATATTTATTAGCAGGCACTGTATAAAGAGTTCCACTACTCCCTGCTTTGTATTGAAATGAGCCAGTCGGCTTTTCGTAATTAGGAGTAGCTGCCGCAGAGCTGCCACTACTACTACCGCTACTACTGCTGCTAGATGCACCTGATGTACTTTGTAATGCCATAGTTTAGGTTGTCAAAATACCTGTAGTACGAACGTCTACAGTTCCAAATGCAGAATTTGCATCTGCATCTACTGTAACTGCTCGATATATACCTGACTGTCCATTGCCTTCTGACCAGTCACCAGCTAATGGAGTAAAAAACAACGATAAATTATCAACATTATCAAAATCATACCTAGCTCCATAGGTACCGGAAGGTCTGTCAGCCGTAGCACCATACTTGTCTCCCATGAGAAAAGCGTATCTCGGACATTCTGGACTATTTAAAGCAAACCCTGCTTGACCATGAATTCTTTCTCCGTCACCACCTAAGTTATATGACCAAGTTCTTTGAGCATCAGCCCCTTTGTCGACTATCGCAGCATCATCTGCTCTGTAGACATAAGTTTGTGTGTAGTTCTGTCCTGCATCTAAGAAATTAGTTGTTATATTCTGGCCTATTTTACAAATAGACATTGTATTGCCATTATTGCTGTAAGAACTAGACTTCAAAGCTCCAATATATGCCCAATGATCACCATTGGAATCTCTAACTATTCCACATGTTCTCCTGACAACACTTGCACTATACGAACCAGCTAAATCACTGTGACTAGCATCATATATTTTTCTTGATTTACCAGTTGTCAATTCAACTATTCTTGCTCTTATGTTGTTACCGCTTCCACCTTGACAATAAATTAAAGCATAAGGAACTCCAGTACTAGGATCTTTGTAAAAATAACCAGAACCAGCGTAAGTAGAAAAGTTTAAACTTTGTGAGCCAGTTGTTTGACCATCAGGCCTAAGAGTTATGTTTGTTGAATTGGTATTACTTATATCGTTTGTTGCGTCGAATCTTTTGATATTGCTACTACTTTCAAACGCATAGATATATTGACTTCCGTCGTAAAACATTAAATAACAAGGATTCAGCATAGATGTTGCGTCACCGTTGGCATTAGTTCTGTATAGACGATTTCTAGAACCATATCCGTTATCTCCTCCTCTTCTCCACCATTCTTGTTTCGCTCCGCCAACTTCAAAATACCGATAATGGCTTACGTTGTACATCCAAGTTCCATTTCTTACACTTTGAGTTGTAGAAGCACCACTTTCCCAAGCTCCATCATTTGCTCCATCGCCGTATGACTCAAAAGGGGTTGTTCCTATTTTGTATCGAATTGTCGTATCTCTTTGAATTGTGTTACCTGAATATCCAACCCCCCATCCAATCATTTCAAAGTGAGTAAATAATGGTTTGACTTCAGTATGTAAAACTAACGAACTACTGGCTTTAAGTAATTCTGTTCCTGACAAAACATCTTTTGTTGCACTTGTACTTGCAACTTCCATCCCTGTAGTGCTACCTATTTTAAATTTCATTGCTCTTCCTTTTGTATTTTTAATCGCAATATCCCTTACGACTGCTTGCTGACTCCCTGTAGTAGCCGCTAATGAAATACCCGCTTTTAATTCAGTATAGGTTTTACCTGCGTGACTACTAAATTCTGTGATCGTATCAGCCATATTTTATTAGCTCTTTGTTTTAGTCGTTCTTATTCAATATTAGCGCAGCCGTTATTCAGAAATACTTAAGCAAGCCTGCGTAGCTCGATCCTCCAGAAAGAGCTGAACCATTCACTGTGATAGCTCCAGTTATGTTGACTCCTGTACTCGTCGTCTCAAGCTTCTTATTGTTGTCGTGATAGAGTTCTACGGCTCCGTCACCCCATGCTTTTATACTATAATCACTTGTTTGAGTTTGAATAAAAACATCATCAGCCGCTCGAATATAGATATCTTCTCCTGAATCTGCGGCATGTATTATTAAAGAGCCAGTTCCATATTGTTTTATATACGAATTAGAACCATCATGATAAATACTAAGATCATCATGAGTTCCAAAAGTTAATTTATTAGAACCACCAGCACCGCTTCCATCATTGAACTTCCATTGATATTGAAGCAGACCTCCAGTACTTGTCGTCTCAAGCTTCTTACTGCCGTCGTAATAGAGTTCTACGGCTCCGTTTGCAAATCCTCTTATTAGACTTTCATCATTAGCCTGATTATTAATCCTAAACGAATCGGTATTTATAAACAAAACACCTGTATTACTTTTTAGCCAACTGTTCGTTGCATCATGGTAGATTTGTAGATCATCGCTATTTCCATAAACAGCCTTAACACCGTCATTAAATCTTAGCTTGTCGTCATTTGTATTTTGTATCCAATTTAAATGATTAGTAGTACCTCTAAACTGTGCTCCAAAACTAGTCGTCTCAAACTTCTTACTGTTGTCGTAATAGAGTTCTACGGCTCCGTTAGCTACACTTTTAATTGAAAGCTCATTATTAGTTTTTATTTCTACATCTTGAGCATCTTGTGTCATTAACTGGAGTTTTCCAGACCCTGTATTTTTCAGAGTCAGCACACCAGTACTATTTAAAATACTAGAGTTGCCTCCAGCATGGTAGAGCTGGAGATCATTCGATGCACCAATTTTTAAGTAAGCATCTGAATTTAGTTCTAAATTTCCACCAACAAGAGCGGCACCATTTATAGTTACACCCGTTGAGGTAGTCTCAAACTTCTTACTGTTGTCGTAATAGAGTTCTACGGCTCCGTCATCTATGAATCTTGCAAACGTTTCATCTCCTGAATAACTCATTAAATGAATATCATCACTCCTTAGTTTTAAATCGTCAGAAGCTAAAATATGAAGATCACCTGTTCCTGTATCCCATAGGTAGCTGTTGCTTCCATCGTGATATATCTTTAGATCATCACTAGAACCTAGTCGAATCTGATTGTTATCTCCAAGACTCTGATTTCCTGTAAACGTATTAGCTCCCGTCGTAACAAGATCAACTAAATTCAGAGTGACATCCGTACCTGAATCGTTATACAGAAACTGATCAATTTTTAATTTTCCGTACTGTGGCATTTAGAGAATCACCCAAACTCTGTTAACAGGAACCGTGACAGTCGCTCCATTTTGAATTGTCATTGGACCGACTGACACAGCGTTCTTATCAGTATCCCCATCACCAATCGTGTACGAAGTTGTGATTGTATATTGGTTCTCAAGGAACGATTCATCAGTTCCACCACCGGATGCAGCACCGCCACCACCACCTACGGCAGTCCAAGCGTTGATTGACCCAGCTAGATATATTTTAGTGCTTGAGTCAGTTGTGTTATGCCACCAATCACCCTCATTCATCCCAGAAGAAGGAGCTGATGTTTGAATATAAACCTTACTACCACCAACTGATTCCCAGGCACTGCCATTCCACATCTTGAGCAGGCTGTTGGTAGTGTCGTACCACATGTCTGCTGTCTGGGCAGTCGGTGCTGATCCAGATCTATAGATCCAAGGTGTATTTAAACGATCATTAGCTATATCCAACTCACTTGGATAGCCGTTGATATAGATTATCGGTTTACGTGTTGCCATTTATTTCAGTAGTACTGGGACATCAATGTTTAATGCAATTATGTTTGCATCTAATGCTTCTCCAACGAGTACCACGTATTGATTGGCGCTCGATGGGGGAGTTGCTGATATTGTTCCTGTTCCATTTAAGAAATATCTTGCACCCGGAGTTAAGTTTCCTTGAGCCCAACCAGCGACATTAATCTTTCCTGAAAATATTAATTTTGCAGTGGTGTTTGCCGTTGCCGCTTCAAGAATTAAACCAGCTACTGTTGCTATATCTCTTGTTGAGTTATGTGCTGCTTTTGCAAGCTTTCCGTTGGCATCGATATAGACAGCATCACCAATAGCAAGATTAGTAGCTGCTGTTAGTTCCATTGTCAGAGAGGACTCATCCATGCCAGCAATTGCAGCTTGTAATGCAATTAAGGCTTGAATAATTCCACCTGTGTTATTGTTGTATGCCGTTGTCAATGTACCTCCTGCTGCAACAATGCAAGCTTGGATAGCGGAGATGATTCCACCAGTATTTTCAGGGTAAGCCGCCATTTCTTTATTCTATTAAGTTCTACGGAATGATTATTGGAGCTGTACTTGATCCTCCATCTACAACCTCAATCATGGGGTAGCTAACTCCACCAATATTGACTGTACTTTCAAATTCTTGGGTCGTAGCATTAAAAATTTTTATTTCCTGAGTACCTCTTTTACACCACCAATCATTTTGTCGACACCAACTGGCTTCTGGTTCTTCATGATCGTTCCAGAGCATAGGGCGATTATCTGATCTGATATTGTTCCTTACGTCTGTTCCTGGGAAAAGTTCTAGACCTACAACTTCTGCTAAAGCCAAAGCGTATCTGTCATAGTTTACTCGATGCCTTGCATTGTACTCGTCATAAACCTCATCGCTAAACTGTCGTTCCATACTTGAATCCGTCATCATTCCGCTTGGATTATCGCCGTAGTATTGAGTCGGAAAATCATTTGGTTCATACCAAGGAATACCGCATTCCCACCGCATCGCATGCATATGCTTGCATTCGCGACGTTCATCAATTCGACTTTGAAGAGATCGCCACTGCCTGTAATAACCAGCACCCTGTCTCTCCCATGCGGCTCGAACAGTTCTACTGGCATTAGGTAATGGGAACATATCTTGATCGACTTCCCCTTTCGGAAACTCAAGGTTTGCTAATGCACCACCTAGATGATCAGGACAGCAGCAGAACATTTTTGTTGCAGAGCAAAGATGTCTACTCCCATCTGTCTTCCAAATGTTTGGAGAAGATGGTTCATAATCAAGTTTTTTCCAATAAATAGTATTGTTTACTTTGACTCGCCCATAAGCTTTGGACAGATCAAACACCAAAGTCATTGAGCCCGTGTTTGCTGCTATTAATGTCAATGCAACACTGCCTTCTGGCTTAGAAACAATATCATCTGGATAGTTAGGCCCAGACGCAGTATCTTCAAATTGATCACCTATAAAAATAGAGAAAATACCAACCTGAGCAGAAGTCAACACTCCACTCACGTTGTAAGTCAACGTATGATTTGCAGGATCAGGATCACTCGTATTGGTTGATATCTGTCCCGATGTCAGGGCATTAGGCAGGATGATACTTCCTCTCGTTCTTTGCCCGACATACCAAGTCCTCTCAGGGCTAGTCTCACTTGGGAACATTGTGACAATATCTTTTGATACACCACTAACAGCTCCTGTCGTGAATCGACTATTGCTGTAGATCGAAAGATCATCCCAACTTCTACCTGTACCAAAATAATATGCCTGTCCTAACTGCCATCTTGTGTAATCACTTTGTCGATTATACGACTCAAGAATTGTAGGGAACTGAGCAGTTCCGTAAACACCTAATCCTTTTCCTTTACTAGGGTATAAACCTTTTGCCTTACCAAGACCTATCCCCTGAGTAATAGGTTTCAATCCAAAACTTTTTGTACCTAAATTGCCAAGTCCTTTAGGCATTGATTTTTATTTATCCTCTGAAATTTCCTTCTTTATCGAAGAACGTACTTCCAGTGGAGTACCCGCCTCTCATTCCACGTGCTGCATAAGGTCTATCATCTCTGACTTTTGGTCCCGCAGTGATTTGACTTCTCTTTCTTGAACGATCTGAAGTTGCTGTAGCTCCTGACTTTAAATCTCCTCTCCTCCTTCCAGGAAAACCTCCAACAGCTATGCCACTTCTTAATTTCCCTGTTTCATCTGCTCTCTGTGCATTGATATATGAATCAGCCTCTCGCCTCGCATCGTCGTAATCAGATTTCAATCTTTGGTATTCATCATCTTTTAACGAAGCACCATTGAACAGGTCTTCATATTCTTTCTTTTTCTGATCATACAAATCACCCATTGACGGATCATCGCCAACCCAATCTCCTACTCTTGTACCTGAATCGTCAACCTCCTCACTGGGATCATCCCCCATATATGTTCCAGCAGTTTCTTCTCCTGGATCTCCTGGATCATCAGGAGTTGGACCTGGAATAGCTTCACAGTTTCCTGCCGCGTTTTTCTGTGTACCCGTCGGACACACATCATCAGGAATGTCAGGGATATCAATACATCCATCACCAGCACTATTTAATTGCTTACCTGCACCGCAAACGATAGGAAGCTCTGTCTCACAATCCGCAGGGTTCAGAACCATCGACCCGTCTGGGCACGTGTGATATTCAGGTATGGTCACATCAGGTTGGCATGTTCCATCGGAATTCCTTGACTGACCTTCTGGACATTCGGTTGGGGCTTGAGTACAACTACTTCCATCCCAAGTTCCACCCGACTGAGCACATTGATATTCCTCGCTTCTTTTAATGTTTGCCAGTACGTCGTCTCGTGTTTGACCTCTTCCTCTTATGTCTTCCATCCAATACTCCCTGCCTTCATCCCCTAATTCCCTACCAAGCTCTTCCTCGTAAACATCACCCAACCATTTTTCATCACTTCGTTTAATGTTTGCTTCTACTTCTTCTCGTGTTGCCCCACCAGCTAAGTCTCCCATCCAATACTCTTTACCCTCATCGCCAATATCGCGTTTTAAAACGTCTTGATAGACACCCTTTAGCCATTCCTCATTGTTCTGACCTGAACCACCTTCGTCATTAATTTCTTTATATTCATTACTTGCTTGAATATTTTGTTTAACTTGTTCCTGCGTTTGGTTCCCGCTATTGATTTGCTTAGCCCAATAGGCTGCTCCCGCCTTGTCAGGCTCTCTGTCTAATTCAACCTTATAGGTATCTTCTATAAATTTCCTAGTCTCTTCTTCTTTGTCTTCTTTTATTTGTTTTGCTTCATCTGAAGCATCGAATGCGTTAGCAACGCTGGTAGCATCCATGCGACCAGAATCAATCTCAGCTTGCCAATAAGCCTTACCTGCTGCGTCTGGTGCTCTTCCGAATTTTTCCTGGTAGAGCTGATCTAGATAAGCTCCTGTATTAGCAAGTGATGGCATGACTTAGAAGAAACCTCCTTGTGCAAATACATGAACTCTTGTGTTCGCGCTTGGAGCAGCAATCGCTTGGTCAACACCAACGTAAATCAATGCACCAGATGGAACATATAGTCCTGTGTTCTTCTTGTCAGTTTCGGTTGGATACGCTGCGACCGTTGCTGCTGGACTAGCTAAGTTTGGGACTGGAACACTTAATGGTGGTAAAGGTATATTCGTTCTTTGTCCTTTTGATGATGATCCAATTGTCGCACCAGCTACATACGCCGAGTTAGCTGTTGTTATGGACGCAGCAACTGTTGCTGTACTGAGGAAAACGAGAACATTACGAGCAGTCGTATTTGCCTCCATTGCAACGATGGACAGGCTGTCAATAACCGCTCCATCATTTGCCGAACAATCCACAAGCAATACACATCCTGCTGTTGCTGGTGTATTTAAATTCGTTGATGCTGTTAACGCTGCTGTTCCACCAACAGTCGCAAACGAATGCATTGGTCTGTCGACCAATAAGGGCATTTTATTTGAACTACTCGTTGCCATTTAATTACCTATCTATTTAAAGTTTAATGAAATTGCATTAGCAAAAATGCCAACTACATAGGAGAGATGTCCCTGAGTGGACCAGCTTTCATTAGTCCAACAGAGGTACTCATTCCTTTTCTTTTATCCTTTGTGTCCTCACGTTTAATTTTGCCTTGTTTCTCGACTGGAACTGGTGGAGGATCAAAAGAAGAACCTCTCTGGTTTGGTCTTGTAAATATTGGTGCTTCGTTATTGATAACTTGCTCGCCATCACCATATGGATTCTTTCTCACAACCTGATCACCTTGCATCGACATGGCAGGATTCGTCGGTGAAGCGACAGGCATAAAGGACTGAAAGTTTTGTGGGTTATTTGGAACTCCACCTTTCTGTCCTGTGAAATAACGGTTGGCTTCACCTTCCGCTTTCTTGTTGACGTACCACTCGTTAGGTCTAAAGGAACGCTTTGCTCCTTCCTTGTACTTCATGTGGTCGGGTTTCCTAGTCATACTGTGATTGCTCCACTAGCTAATGCATTTGGAATACGTATATTTTTAAAATCATCTAACAAACTCTTCGTCTTCGATTGAGCGTTTAATGTATTCGCTTCACTATCACTTGTGCCTGGGTTGATAATGTGAGCGTTCATCACGCCTTGCTCATCACTTGGAGTGAATGTATTCAGCTCAGTTGTTTCTCCTGGACTTGTATTAGATGCTTGAGAGAAGGTTGCATCTTCGCTAAAAGCACCAGAGATATTGCTTTCTTGATTTTCTTTTGGATTTGTAATGTTATCCCCTAGTGGAAATTGATAATAAATATCACTGTTGTTAATATCCTGATCCGAGCCTGGACCAACCCCTAGGCTTGATTGATCAGCATTTTGTTCTTCTAGTGTGGCGCTGGGAGTTTCTTGGCCTTGCCCCTTATTGCCTAACATCTGTTGCAAGATTGCCGCACCCCCTGCGGCTAATACAGCATTTGTTAACTTTGATTTATTGCTATCACCAGTAAATACTGTTGCTAAGGCACCAGCAGCCATGGGTAATCCAACTTTGTCATTTAATAATCCTTTAAAGCCAGCGTTGTCAGGAATACCCGCGTTGCCTTTCATTTCATTTAATGCTTCCGCTTTATTCCTCTCCGAACTACCTTCTCCGTTATTGCTATCCCAGCCACCACCTGGATAACTAATTTGATTGATTTCCTGCTTGATCTTGCTCCCGTCAATCAATTTTCTTCTAAGATCCCTTTCCTCGGCAGCGCTTTTAGGAAAATCGTCGTAATTCAATGTAGCCATAATTACCTCCAGTTTTGTGATCCAACGGCTTGTGCAACTCTTGTCCCAACTGCCGTATCGGCTGGACCTTTGATTGCCATGATGTATTCAGACCCTGAGCGATCAAAAGCGTATCTTCTTACCTCGTCACGTCGATAGTTAGCGACATATAATGTCTCAGCTAAGCGATCAACTTCACGTAGATAAATTTCTCGATATGTTTTGTCAGCTTTAATAGGATCTGACTGCATGATCTGCCTGTCAGTATCCCCTGTTATACGCTGGATCATATTAGGTTGAGGCGATGTCTCAGATTTAAATACCTGAGAAAGCCTGTATGCCTTATCACAGCGATTTAAGTGCTCGACAATTCTCTCGAAGAAGTAACTGTCAGGGACTCTTGCCATCGCCTCTTCTAGACGAGCGATATCACCTGCTGGGAGATTCGCGCCAGTGTTATAACCAAGATGGAACCGCGTACGGCTTTTGTCGTAGTCGTTAAGTTCCAATCGACAGAAAAGATGACTTTCGCTTTATTCTAGGAGCTATGAGATATAGATTAAATCTTCTTTAAATACTTCATCCCAATCAACCCTGCTGATTTTTCTTAGTTGCTCTAAGTTCTTAAATCTTTCTCCAGGTAATGAGAGTCGTAATTCAACAATTTTCTTTGCGGTTGCATAACCAATACCTTTGACTTGCTTAGCTAATGCTTCAGCGGTGGTCACGTTTAGATTCAATCTTGTATCTAAAGGTATGACTGCTTCTGGGATCTTATCCTCATCCTCTTTTTTGAGGATATCAGGAGTTTCAATGGTTTGACCTGTACGTCCTTTCCCTGCTTCGTATGAAACTAAATCATTCAAAGCAACATACTGAACAATACCTGTTGCATTCTTCACCATTGCCCAGTCTTTGTCGTGATGTCCAATGAACTCGACGACTTGACCGTTCTTTTGATTTTGATATAACGCCATAAATTAAAAAAGGCATCCCTTTTGAGATGCCTTTATTGTAGTGAGAAACCTAGTGATTTAGGTCTCTGTGATGTAAGGAATAAAAGTACTATCTACATCAGCTACTTCATCATCGACGAAATAAGATACTTCAACAATGATTGGAGTACCACCAGTTTGCGTAGAAGTTAAAGCACTTCCTGCACCGTTGCCTGCTGCATTACGAACATAAACCTTAAGAGTTTCTGCTCCTGCAAGCACTGCTGCGGTTACGAGTCCTTTCTTAGCAGATGCTGGTGCAATAGTTGTACTAGCAACTGCAATAGTTGGAGAAGAAACCACACTGGTTGTAATACTGCCAGCAGCAGAACCAGCCGCATCTTTAACTGCGATGGTGTCTGTGTTTGTGCCGACTAAACCTGATGCTGCTGTGCCAGCATCTTTATTCTTCCTCATGTCAGGAACACGAATACCTACGTGGTATACAGATGCTCCTGCTGGAATTGTTAATCCAGTGATATTCGCACGGACTTTATCGTCTCCGCGCATATCTGGACTAGGGATGGTTATTGCAAACTCAGTTCCGCCTGTAGCGTCAACTAATGCATAACCAACTTTGTGGTAGTACACTCTACCTGGACATGCCACCACTGGCTGCCCTTGATAACTACTGAGTGCTGTGACCCAGTTACCAGGATAAATCTTTTTAGCCATAATTGTTAGTTACCTCCTCAATATACGAATGAGTAAGCAACAGTTATGAAGTCCTTATTAAGGATTTCAAAACCAGCAAAAAGTGACCAAATCATAATGATGAAGCGTGAAAAATCATCATTATTATTTAATAAGATTTGGGCATTATTGCCACCAATTCCGACACCAACTGCCTGTGGTCCAAAGAATAACATTGGAGCAATATTGTAATTAGCAGCACCAGCATTTGCTGCGTCTACTGCAATATTTGCATTGATAGTCTTTTCAGGTAAGTTGGTTGACTCGAACCATCTGACTCCCTCGAACAGGAAGCCTGTCGGCATGACAGGTTGTCCAGCTACGAAACCAGCTTGGCCGTAGGCTGGGCCCATGCCCTGGAAGAAGTTAGCGTTAGGAGCCTGCTCTGGAGACATAGGATTGACCATCCCATTGCCTGCATATCGTGCGATCTCTCTGAACGCGTCGTTCTGCCTCAGATGCATCATGGCGGTCGGATCCGCTATACATCTGTAGTAGCCGTCTGAGAAAGTTGGTACATTTCTCTTACGCATGTCTTTGACAACCTGAAGAAGGTCTGTCTTGACATCGAACTTAGCTGAAACGTTAGCTCCGTAGGTGAAGACTGGGTTTCCTGCTGCTTTAGCACTTCCACCTGGGAAGTAGTATCCACCCTGTGCATCGGATGAATTACCATTCGCTTCAGCTTTAAATAGCTCGTCTGCGAATACTCTATCTCTCCAACGTCTGTAGTCGTCCAAGAGAGTCAGACTACCAATTGACTGGTGAAAAACGTTGAGATTACCAGTATCTAGGAGTAGGCGTTGTGCAGTTAACAATGTTTCACGAGCAACCTTAAAGGTTGAAGGTGAAGTTGCATCTGTTGGATCTGCTGGACCTGTGTACTCCTTAAGGTTCACTAGAACCTTGTCTTTAACAATATTTCTGCTAGATGCCGTTCCGAGTGTTTGATCCGCTGTACGCTCTCTGGAATCCTTATTACCAGGATTTCCCCAGAACCTATAACGGTCGAGCTGCACGGTCTGTCCAGGTTGCTTGGAAAAATCGTGTACCACTACTGGTTCGACTGCCATCTCGATGATATATCCAGGATGGGGTCGATATAGTTCGGCTCCTAACAGTTTTGGAAAATCATTATCAATCCACATTGGGATTTATAACTCCGAAACTTATA
>TARA_R100001463_G_scaffold59_1_pt1 | contig 14298 bp, 18 predicted proteins | sample TARA_R100001463 | Tara Oceans TARA_R100001463 (sample SAMEA2622242) | marine metagenome | biome: marine biome (ENVO:00000447); feature: deep chlorophyll maximum layer (ENVO:xxxxxxxx); material: "saline water (ENVO:00002010), including plankton (ENVO:xxxxxxxx)" | depth 40 m
TGCACCACAACCTTTCGCTTCATGGTCATTAGACTCCAATGATGATTGGCAAGCACCCATCACACAACCAGACGATGACAAAAAATACCAGTGGGATGAGGACGCTTATCAAGCCGACAACTCCAAGGGTTGGGTTGAAGTAGAGTAAGCCAAGTGGAGATAGATGCAAGGTTAATAATGACTCTAGGTGGGATGCTTATATCAATAGTGTCAGCAGCTACTATAGTCAAACAAAAGTTATCTTCTGTCATAGAGCAACTAAATGATATTAAATCTGATTACGAATCTAGACTAAGAGACTTAGATAAACGTACAGATGCACAAGAGAACGCTATTGATCTAAACGCACAAAAAACACAAGTGTTATCAGGAATAATGTCTCCTGATCGTTTAGAAAAAAACAATAGAGAACTAGAAAGAATACTTGTGATGGCTAGTTCAAACGGAGAAAGGATTTCAAAACTTGAAAAAATGCACAATGGTAAGCATCCTCCAGTTAATTAGCATACTTATAGTACTGTTTTACACATCTACAGCTAATGCTCAGAACAAAGAAGGTGAACCTTTAATGACAAGTTTCGCCTGTAAGACACCTCATTTTTTAGTTATGCTAGAAGAAGCTACAAATCAAAAAGAGGTAGACAGTGCTGTTTATATTGCTTTAAGTACTAAAGAATGTTTTTATAGTTCTAATAAGTTTGTATTTTACCTAGACTATAAGATACATGAGTTTAACTCTTTTGTAGGGCATAGTCAAGTGTGGGCTACTAAAGAAGGAGCTTATATTTTAATAGATCAAGAAAAAATGCTTGACTTTAAACTTTAACTTTGATATAATTAAGTAAGGACGGATAATGACAGTCGAATCAGCAAGTTTTATTTCCCAATTAGTTACAGCTAATCCAGCAGCAAGTGATAACATTTCTGAAGGTGATGACCACATACGCCTTGTCAAGAGTGTTTTAAAATCACAATTCCCCAACCTAGCCACAACCGCAGTTAGTCAATCATCTGCACAAATGAACAAGTTGGGTTTTGAGCCGGGGCATATAGTAATGTTTGGTTCAAACACTGCACCAACAACTGAAACTATTTCGGGTATTAAAGATTGGCTACTGTGCAACGGAGATGCTTTTAGTACTTCCACCTACTCAGCATTGTACGCTATAATAGGTACTACATTCGGTACATCTGGATCAGATTTTAAAGTACCTGACTTTAGATCATTCTTGCCCATAGGTGTAGGTGGTTCTAACACTCTAGGTACATCACAGTCAGCAGTAGCTGGCAGTGGTTCAGCAGTTGTAGCACAGATTCCGATTAACTTTTTAATTAAAACATAATGACGGATGTAAGAGAAAAGTCAGCCCAAGCTTCAAGTATTTTAGGTAACGAGGTATTTCAAGAGGTGGTTGCAGATATTGAACTATCATTGATAGAGCAATGGAAACACGCTGATAAACAAGAAGACAGGGATCATTACTGGTACAAAGTGCAAGCATTGAAATCTATTCTTGACGATTTACAAGCGTGTATGGATAACAATTTAATAGAAAATTCTTAGGAGTTACACATGGAAGAGAAAGAGACTAATCCTTCACAGGAAGTCGCTGGAAGTAAGCAATTAGAAATGTACGATGTCATGTTTGGAAGTCAAAGTACTAATCCAGAGCAAGCATCTAACGAGCAACCTACGGAAGAAGAAGAGTCACTTGTTGATAACTTTGTCGCAGATCAGGCAGAGCCAGAAGAAGACTACGTGGAAGAGGTTGAAGAAGTAGAGGTATCCGAAGAAGAAGAGATTCAAGAAACTTCCCCAAGCTATACCGTAAAGGTAGATGGCGAAGAATTTGAAGTTGACCTTGATGAACTTAGAAACGGTTATCAAAGGCAGTCTGACTATACTAAGAAATCTCAGTCTGTAGCTGAAATGCGAAAAGCATACGAAGCAAACCTACAATCTGTTCAACAAGAGCGAGATCAGTATCAACAAGTCTTAGCTAATATGGAGAACTATCAAAATCTTGAGCTTAAAAAGTATCAAGAGTTAGATTGGGCTTCTCTCAAAGAAGATGATCCAGTAGAATACATGGAGAAACGAATTGAGTTCCAAGACGCTAAAGACAAGGTTAATCAGGTCAAACAAGAACAGATGGCTGTTCAACAGAAAACCCAACAAGAAGTTTACCAGAATATTCAACACAAGGTACAGGAAGAAGCTGAGTTGTTAGCTACTGCCTTACCAGAATACTCTGATCCTAGTTCTAATCTAAAGACTGAACTAAGAGACTTTGCTATGAATATGGGTTTTAGTGAACAAGATGTTAATGGAATTACTGATCACAAGGTTGTACTTGTATTACACAAAGCAATGTTGCAAGATAAAGCTAACTCCTCAACATCATCTAAAGTTAAAAAGGGGCCAGCTAAGGTAATTAAAGCAGGTGTCCCGGTAACTAAGAAGCAAAGGGTTGCTAGAGATGTTCAAGCAAAACGCGATAGATTAAGACAAACTGGTAATGTCAACGATGCTGCAAATGCGTTTATGGATTTAATTTAACAAAAAGGACTTGAACTATGGCACAACCAACAGGTGTGACTGTCACGTTTTCCTCAGTAGGATTACGTGAAGACTTAGAGAATGTTATCTATGACATTTCTCCAACTGAAACTCCATTTATGTCTATGGGTGGTCGCTCAGACGCGATTGCCGTAAACCACGAATGGCAAACTGACTCACTTGCTGCTGCTGGTGACAACTTCAACGAGGAGGGATCAACTCTCACCGCTGCTGAAGCTGCTGCTACAACGCGAGTTGGAAACATATGTCAGATTTCTTTGAAAACAAGCTTGATTTCTGGAACTCTTGATGCTGTTTCTAAAGCAGGACGTAAGCAAGAATTAGCTTACCAAATGTCTAAACGAGCTAAAGAACTAAAGCGAGACATGGAACGTGCTCTCGTTGGTGTTAATATTGCTAAGATACCAATGGCAGGTGATGGCACTGTGCGTAAACTAGGTAGTCTTCCTACTTGGGTTAACACAAACATCAGTAAAGCTGGTAACGGTGCTAACGGTGCTGGAGCAGGTGCTGCTGCACGTACAGACGGTACTCAACGTGCATTTACTGAAGCTCTGTTGAAAGCTGCTATTGTAACAGCTTACGACAGTGGTGCAGACATAAAGTACCTAATGATGGCTCCTAGCCAAAAGCAAACCTTCTCCAGCTTTGTTGGTGTAGGTGGTGCAAGTGGAGTATCTAACTTTACGGACACTTCTGATCAACGTATCATTGGTGGTATGGACATCTACGTCAGTGACTTTGGTGAAATGGCTGTTGTTCCTAACCGCTTTCAGCGTTCTAGGGATGTATGGTTACTTGACCCTGAGTTCTACGGTGTAGCTTACCTACGTCCGTTTGAGCAACGTGAAGTAGCAAGTACTTCTGATGGTGAGCAAAGAGCTATCATCTGTGAGTACACACTCGTTTGTAAAAACGAAGCTGCTCTAGGTGCAGTATACGACTTATCGTAAACTATAGGTGTAAGGTGGGGGAGAAATCCCCTGCCTTTACTTTATGAGGTACAAATGAACGATCCAATTAAAACACAATTTAAATATGACGAAGCTGAGGATAAAGTCTTACTTACAAATAGTCAAGACATAGAGCCTTTACTTAAACTAAATAAAAAAGAATTTAACGGGGATGCACAGTTTGGTTCTCCCGGTAAAGATATGCGTAAAGTTGCAAGCATACCTTTAATCATAATAGAAAAGTGGAAGCGTGAGTTAGGTGTAGACGTAATGAACAAAGACCATATGCCTAAAGTTAAAAAGCTTCTGAATGACCCTGAATGGCGTTATCTTAGGACACACGAAAGTAATCTATAATGGCATTATCCACTTACTCTGAGCTACAGACAAGTATTGCAAATTATCTGAACAGGAGTGATCTGACAGATAATATACCTGACTTTATCACCTTAACTGAAGGTAAGTTAAACAGAGATTTACTTATCAGAGCAAGTGTAGTACGAGCAGAAACAACTACAACTTCTGGTACAGCTTTTTACAACCTTCCTAGTGACATCATAGAGTTAAAAAACATCACCAGAGACACCACTAATGCAAGTTTTGCACTGTCCTATTTATCACTAGAATCTGCTTCTAGAGAGTACGGTGGTGTGTCTTCTGGGTTTCCTAGAGCTTACTCAAGTGTAGGTGATACTATTAAGTTACTACCTACACCTGATGCAGCGTATACAATAGGAATTAACTATTATCAAAAGTTAGTGGCTTTATCAGATTCTAACACAAGTAATATTATTTTAGAAAACTATCCTGACTTATATTTGTTTGGTAGTTGTTTTGAAGGAGCTTTGTTTTTAAACGACACAGAGCAATCTCAAAGGTTCGGTGGAATTTACGCTAAGGTACTACAAGACGTAATGCTCTTAGAAGACAGAGCAGAATATAGTGGAACAGTATTAACCATGCAGGGTACATAATGGCAGACACTAACTGGGTTATAGAAAAGTTTAATCTGATACAAGAATCAGGTGGTAACATCCAAACTGAAGACGGTATAGATATAGCTTTACAAGAATTTAACAATACTATTTGGACAATAGATACGGATACTGGTAGTGGCTAAAGAAATATTTGACATAAGTGGTTTACAGACGGGCTTTACGTTTAACTCTGACCTATCTCCTTATGATATGCCAGCTAATATGTTTTCGTCTGTGCAAAATGTTCGTTTTAACGACAAACAAGCTGGTAGTATAGAAGGACACATATCAGCTTTAGGAACTCCTACAGTTGCTCCCTATTGGACTACAAGTTGGAGACAGTCTTCTACTAACCTTTGGATATACGGAGGCTTAACTGCTTTACATAAGATTACAGGAACTACTCATGCAGATGTCACCAGATCAAGTGGAGCCTATACAACTTTGGCAAGTACCGGTAAAAATTGGCAAGGCGATGCTCTTGGTGGTGTTCTTGTTGTTAATAATGGTATAGACGTACCTCAAAGTTATCTTCAAAGTGGTTCTAGGTTTGTTGATCTAGCTCACTGGCCTAGTACTCTTAGGTGTCAAGTTATCGTACCGTTTAGAAACCATCTGATAGCTTTGAACTTAACTGACGATGGAACAGAACTACCATACTCTATACGTTGGAGTGATGCTATCCCTGAAGGAGCTTCTAACAACGGTTCTACAACATGGACAACTGCAAGCACAGCATCAGAGTCTAGCCAAATAACTGTGGGTGGTACTAAAGGTCACTTGTTAAACGCAATACCTCTAGGTAACGACTTAATGGTATACAAGGAAGACAGTATCTACTCACTGACATTCACAGGTGGTACATTTACTTTTGCCTTGAGAGAAAGATTTAAGGACATAGGTTTATTTTCCAGAGATGCAGTTGTACAAATAAGTAACAACGAGCACGTTCTTGTGTCTACCAACGATGTTGTTATGCACAACGGTAGTACTCTAAAAAGTGTCATAGACGATCAGGTGCGTACTTATCTATTTAGCCAGATTGATTCTGCGTCTGCTTCTAAGACTTTTCTTGTACATAATAAAGTTAGAAATGAAGTATGGATATGTTATCCTAAAACAAACGCTACAAACGGTTTTCCTGATGAAGCTTTAATCTGGAACTATCGTGATAACACATGGTCTATACGTGCTCTACCGGGTGTTAACTATATAGCCAGAGGTATTGTCAACCCTGATTTAGCTAACACATGGACAGCTACAAGCACCACTTGGGCTGCTGATACTCTTACTTGGGCGCAACAGCCTTATAACCCTACAATTGACTCACTATTGATGTGTGGTACAAATGATACTAAACTTTATCTTGCAGACTCAGGAATTACATTTGATGGTACTGCTATTACTTCTCGCATGGAACGAGTAGGACTACACGCAGGTAATCCTAGTGCAGTCAAAAGTATTACCAAAGTGTTTCCAAGAATAGAAGGCACTGGCACAGTTAACATAAGCGTGGGAGCAGAGTTACAAGCTAACCAAGGTGTATCTTATTCTGACCCTGTTTCTTTTACCATAGGTACTGATAGTGAAATAGACTGTCGAGTACGTGGTAGATACTTAGCTTTGAAGTTTGAAAACACCACAGGTAATCAGTTTAATATGTCAGGTTACGCTGTGGAATCAGAAGCGGTGTCAGATAGATAATGGCAAAAGAATTTTTAAGGTTTGCTCCTGAGTTACCTACTTCTGATGCAGAAGATTTACCCAGTGTTTTGACAAATAACCTGTTTGCATTACAAGGTATTCTAGACTCAGTACAAGATGGTCATTTAGATGTAGTGTTCGTAGAACCAGATAAACCAAGTCAAGGTGATATAAGATATGCAGATGGAACAGTATGGAATCCCGGATCAGGAGAAGGTATTTACTTTTTCAATTCCAGCGGAGCGTGGGTTAAGTTATAAAAAAATCAATAGAGAATACAAGAATAAATTTCTAGTCCTAAGTGAGTGTTGGGATTTTATAGACAAGTCTGTAGCCAAGGGCGATAGAGAGCTAGTAGACACAGAAGATATAGTCAAGCGTGTCTTAAATAACATCTCTGATCTCTGGATTTCTGTAAAAGACGGTGATGTAGTCGGAGCTTTTGTTGTAGGAGTTATCGCGTATCCTAAAGCAGATGTAATAAATTTTGAGGCAATTAGCGGTAAGTTTAATTTTAAGTATGCTTTACCTAAAGTAGAGGATCACTACATAAGTTTAGGTTATAAGCATTTTCAAATGATAGGGAGAAAAGGATGGCAAAAAGTTATGTCATCTCAAGGTTACATCCCTAAGAGTACAACAATTTTTAAAAAGGTGTAGTTATGGGAAGTGTCTTTAAATCTAAACCAACGGTAGTTACTGTACCACAGTCTCAACGAGTTGCAGGGTCTACTGAGGTTAAACCTTACGGAGAGGTAGAACCGTTTATAAAAAACTATTTACCTACATTGGAATCAGTGTTTACAGAAGACCCTGCGCTATACACAGGTGCTCTTACACCCGGTCAATCGACTGAGACACAACAAGCTTTGTCGGGCTTTGGTACACTTGCTAACCAATTAGGTACAAGCACTGCTGAAGGTGGTATGGGTTTACCACAGAGTATCCAACAAGCTTACCAACAAAGATTTGCAACTGCTACAGAAGACCCTTTGTCTTCTCAACTCTACCAAGCACAAATAGGTACACTTGCAGATCAAGCTAGAGCAATGACAGAACGTGACAAACGTACTGCTCAAGAACAAGCTATTAATGCTGGACAATTTGGTGTGGGTTCTACTGCACTAGGTGAGCTACAGGAGCTACAAAGACAGAAAAGAGAAGAAACTACACGCTCTGGCCTTTTCCAAGCTCTACAAGGTGCAGAGCAACGTCAAACACAAGCACTAAGCGAATTACCTGCTTATGCTCAACAAGTCGCACAAACTTCATCGTTACCTTTACAAATACAAGAAGCAATAGGTAAGTCTCAAGAGGGTTACACACAAGCTAACTTAGCAGATGCAGCTAGACTAGCTCAACAAGAACAAGAAGCTGTTAGAAAACAAGCAATCAACTATGCAAACATCTTAGGTAGTCTTGCTGGTCTTGGTACAAGCACCGCTTACCAAAGTTCACAACAGGGTTCAACTGGTCAAGCTTTTCCGGGAACTAGTCCTTTTACAACTGCTCTTCAAGTTGGTGGTCTTCTAAGCGGTAGAGGATAAGATAATGGGAACAACATTTTTAAGCGGTATGATGGGGCCAAGTAATCCTGAATTAGATCAAGATTACTACGGTAAAGATAAAATGTTTCAAGATACTTTTGAGGGACAGTATAGCTACAACCGTAATACTGATATGTTAGATAAAATAGTAGAGGATGATAAAGAAGACAGGAAAGCGATGAAAATTGCTCAGGCAGTGGCTAAGTATAAAGACCCTGCAACAAAACCTGTTAAAGCAAGCAAACTACCAAATATTACTCCAAAAGCAGCAAAAAGATCAGGTGTTAGAAGATTAGATAGTGGTGGATATACACAAACTCAGCTTGGTCTAAACACTGCACAGATATTAGGATTACTAGGTAGTTCTTTAGAAGCTCAAGCTCAGTTAAAAGTTGCAGAACAAATGAAGCGTAAAAGAGGTACATTGATATGAACGAAGAAATGAAAAGAATTTTAGCACAAAGTCTTGGTTCTTTAAATCTAAACAATCCACCTATACCACCACAAACTGACGCAGATAGGGCAGAAATATTAAAACGATCTAATGCTCAAGCTCCTATTATGAACAATCAAATGAGAAACATAATGGACAGGGCTAATGTGGGGTTACTTAATAATTATCTACAAAGTAAAAATAATCCTCCTCCTGTGCAACAACCTTTACCGGGTAGTCCTGAAAGAAAAAATTTAAATGGTGCTGCACTTATGGATGCCTTAGATGATCCTAATTTAAAAGACATAACACCTAGTCTAAGAAAAATGGCAGGTATGCCTGTAAAAGCTACTACTCAAGAAGAAGATTTAAAAAATAGACCAGCTTACTCTGGGTTACTATTTGGACAACGGCAAGCAGATGTTCAAAAAGAAGAAGGTTTGATGGGGGGACTAGCTTCAAAAATATTTAACAATCCTATTTTACAGAGATTAATGCAAGGTTCACTATACTCACGTCCTAATTTCCAAGAAGGTTTCGGAGGAGTAGTACAACGTGCAGCAGAAGGAGAAGTAGCTCTAAGAAGAGGGGAGGATGCTCAGGCACTAGCCCAAGCTAAAGTAGATGCTGCCAAAGCCAAAGCTGGTGACGGTATCCCTAAAACAGATAGAACTATGGTACAACAAATAGACAGGTTTGCTAAAGCTAAAGGCGGTATAAATTTAATAAACAAAATGAGAAATTTACTACCATCGGGAAGTATAGCCGGTACTCCTGCTAAAGCTGCACAAGCTTTAAATGATGCTTTGTCATTGGTTGGATGGAATCCTAAGAATACGACGGCTAGAAATGTTCAAATAATACGAAGTAAACTATATAGTCAGTTTGAGTTTGTGGGTAAAGATTTATCAGCATCTGACAAAGCAATAATTGATACAATGTTGCCTGAAGCTGGTACTTGGTTAACAAATGCAAATGAATTTTTATTTGCTCTAGAGCAGTTAGAGGATAAATTTAGACAAGAAGCTACAGTTTCAGGTAATATTTTAAGGCAGGGTTATAGTCGTGATCCTAACGCATATATCCAAACAGCACCAGCATCTGTATCAGTTTCTTCTAGGAGATCAGTATAGTGCCTACAGTATACACATTGTCTAACGGGGTACAGTTAAAATTAGCTGACGGTCTAACTGATGATCAGGTATTAGCTGAATCTCAAAAGTTAACCGACAGTCCAATTTTTAATACTGCAAATATTGAAGACACTTTCGATATAAGAACAGGTGTACAAGATAAAGATTTAAGATTTTCTCTGGCTTTAGCTGACGGTAACAGAGAAGAAACAGCACTTGTACTAAATAATAAAGTTGGTGAAGGTAACTGGGGGTATACTGATCAAGGATACTTGTACGTAGACCCAGAAGGTTTAGCACGTAGAGGAATACAAAGTAACAAGCCTATATTAGTTAATGGTACAGACACAACCATAAACGACTTTATAGATGTTATACCAGAAGCAACAGTAGGTGTAGCTGCTTTAGGAGCAGAGATACTTTTACCTATTATTCCCGGTTCTGGGGCAATTTTTAAAGGATTTTTGTCACCGATTGTTTCGCGTGGTCTTAGGGCTAGTTCTTTCAGAGCAGGGGTAGGTGACATAGCTGCAAATATAGGTCTAGAAGAGTTACAAAAATCTAAAGGTGAAAATACCGAAACACTGGGGGAAATTGTTTCTAAAGCTGGTACAGAAGGTGCTATAGTAGCTGGTGCTTCACTTGCTTTAGGATTACCTTTTAAACTTTTAGGTGGTGTAAGTAGTAAGATAGCAAATACAGCAAAGAACAAGATGGGAGAAACTACTTCTGATGGTATAGCAGTCTCAGCAGCTTCAGCACAACAAGCCAGAGTAAACGCAGTACGAGAACTAAAAGCTACAGGCAAATATTCTGATGCTGAAATAGAAAAACTTGTACCCGTTATTACTATCAAACATATGCTAGGTGATGAGGGTAGTTTATCAGGTAAATTTGCAACTATTCTTGAGGGCATAGGAGCAAAAAACATAGGAGATAAATTACCAGCAGATGCCTTAGTCTTTTTACAGAAGTACGATGATATATTTAGAAACGCTAAGTTAAAAGGTATGGGTACACCTGAAATAGTTGACATGATGAAAGCTAGTCTTACTAAATCAGAGCTAGATTTGTTAGGAAAAACTCAAAAAAACGTAGATGAATTTTATACCAAAGTTGGTGCTAAGGCTGAAACTGATCAAGAAGTTAGTTTTTTAACTGGGCTAATAGCTGAAAACATTTCTAAACAATTTAGATTTGGTCAAGACAAATTTAAAGCATTGTACGGTGAATTAGAATTAGACGGGTTATCTAATTATCAAATAGGAAATGCACAAGTTGCTCAGATGATTAAAGACATTGGTAAAGCTGCTGGTACTACACCTGATGGTGCTATGTCTCTAATACAAAGAGTAGACGGTAATTTGGCTAATAGAATAAACAATGTTATTAAATTTAAAGGTACAAATAGAAATCCTGTGGCTAGGGCTAAAGTAAAAAAAGAAACAGAGAACAGAGTAAATGCCCGTGATTTATATCAGCTTGGTCAAGCTTTAAGAAGACAAGCTGGTACAGAAGGTTCTGACTTTAGTAAACTTAGAAAAACTTTAAAAACTGACGAAGTCGTTACAAAAGTAATAGATAACAAAGTTGGTAAAAATTTTGGTACTAAGTTTGCAGAGGTACAGAGTAAGTACGCTAAGTTTATACAACCGTACACAAATAGAATAGGTGTTCTTGAAAAGACAACTAAACAAAACGCTGAAGATTATGTAAAACAACTTGTAACAGGTGCTAAGTCAGGTACTTTTAGTGATGTTGTAGAAAACTTAGACTTGATTCTAAAAGGAACAGATGACATAGGAGGTAAAGCTTTTGATGTTTTAGATGCTGATGCTTTACTAGGTAAAGTGGGTACACAGTACATGAGGTATGCCAAGGATAAATACGGTCTTACCAATATTGATCTAGTACCAGAAAACATCCCTGTACTACGTGACAGAGCTAAACAAGCTTTGAAAGCCTTAGACGATTTAGAAAACAGAGGTGAATTTACAGCAAGACATAAAAAAGCTTTTAGGCGTATATTTAACGATGAAGGTTTTGACGAGTATAAAAAAGCTCTCCGTCAGATTTCTGAAGGAAAGCCAGAGGGTCTAGGTAAGTTACAACAAGCACTTAGTTACAAAGAGGCAGAAAGTTTTATATCCCGTATAGCAACACTGGGTGATAACTTATCAGGTAGTGGTAAGCTAACAGAATCTTTAGCAGAATTTAGAAGATATAAAGAAGTAGACCCTAGAGGAGCAGAGTTTTATAGTGATTTGTTATACAGTCAAATATATTCTAGATTGTTAAAAATCGGTGGACTTGATGCAACTAAGAAAAACACTGCTATAAAAGCTTGGGGTCAGGATATTGTGTCTGCTAACAACACCAACAAAGAAGCTCTAGAAGAATTACTAGGAGCTAATTATAAACCTATAATGGATATGGGTAATATAATACAAGGTGCTTTTAACATAGACCCAACAGCAGGTGCTATTAACGCATCAGGTATGCCTATATCTACTATACGTGGTGCTTTAAATTTTTCTGTGGTAGGAGCACTTAAACCCATATCTTTAATGTACACCTTGAAATCTTTTGCTCCGGGTAAACCGGGTTGGAATAAAATAAGCCAGTTGAGTAAAAAAGGTTTACCACAAGATGAAATAGAAAAACAAGTAAAACCTCTTATGTCTAAGTTAATCAAAGGGGGTAAAAACACAGCAAGTCTTACAATGGCAGGTAGAAACGGTTTATTAGCTGGAACAGTGTCAGGATACTTGGACGAAGCTGATGAAGGATTACCTCCAGAAAACACACCTAATGTCAGAAGACAACAGGTAGACGAGGAAGAGATTCAAATGTCTATGCAACAGCAGTCTCAACCTCAACCTGTAGACATGGCAAATATACAACAACAGTTTGGAGCAAATATGCTAAACCTATTGAACGCTAGTCAACAGTATGCAGGACTAGGTCAAAAGGGGTTAGATGAGGGACAAGCTATAGCTAAGAGGTTCTCATAATGCCTTTATTTGATTTTTTTAAAGATTTTGCTAATAATGATCCTGCTAAGATGGAACAGTTAATAAATTTAGCAGAGGACAAAGCTAAAAAAGGTGCTATGGGTGCTATGGGACTTACTCTAGGTCAGGACAGAGTAGATGACATAACAGCACTGGCAGAACAGGGTAATCAAATGGTAGCTGATTTAATGCCTGAAGGTGTGAGCATACAGCCTAAAATAAATGGTGTAAAGATGGGATATGAAACTGGTGTTGGGGGAGGTCTGTTAAGTGGAGATATTGATTATCGTACAAATGCTCCTACACGGATGCAAGCAGAGTTTACAGCACCTAATCCAATGGGTATACAAAATAGCAAAATGTCTTTTCAAGGTTCCACAACTACTGCTAATGGCGTACCTAATAGCTTTGATAACCTTATGGGCAATGCACAGTTTCAGTTTAAATTTACAAAAAGATTTTAAAATGGAAGGTAATATGCAGAAAAATTATTTACAAGGGTTACTGGACGATTTAAAAGCAAAAGATAGTTATATACCGTCTTTCTTACTTCCTGCTGAAATGGGTGGTTTACTTCCTCCTGCACCTATGCAACAATCACCTGTACAACAAGCACCTGTACAACAAGCACCTGTACAAAGACCTACAACTCTTTTACCAGAAGAATCAGAACGAACTCCCGTATATGATTTACCCCCTGCTGATAGACAAGTTTGGGCTTTACTAGAGTCCTCTAATAATCCTAAAGCTAAGAACAAAGGAAGTGGAGCTATAGGATTGTATCAATTTTTACCTAAGACTGCTAAAGAACTTGGGCTACAAAAAGGAGAAGATTTGTATAACCCAAGAGTACAAAATAGGTTATTAAACAGGTATACTAATAAAAATGCTCAGTCATTTCTAAAACAAGGTCTTAAAGAAATTACACCTTTTGATCTTTACATGGCTCACCAACAAGGTTTTGTAGGATACAATGAAATATCTAGGTTTAAAGATAGACCTATAAGCCAAATGAAAAACAAAAATAGAAAGAAAGCTATTTTATCTAACATACGTCCAGAAACAGAACAAAAGAAGAACCCTACTATTGGTGACTTCTTACAAGATTGGCGTAATCATTATATGGAATTAAGAGGAAAATACAGCTAATGTTATCAATACTAGGATCACTAATAGGCTTTGGTAGTTCTATTGTACCAGAGGTGCTAGGTTTCTTTAAGCAGAGCCAAGCAAACAAACAAGAGTTAGCAATGCTGGAAGCTAGAGCTAAGTACGCTGAGTCTCTCAGTGAACTTAAAATAGAAGAGCTAGATGCACAGGCTGACATAGCTGAGACAAAAGGCATTTACGATCATGACCGATCTTTAGCCTCTGATGGATTTGTCTCGCAACTACGTGCATCAGTTAGACCAGTGATAACCTATTTGTTTTTCACACTGTTTGCAACTGTTAAAATATCTTCACTTGTTGCAATTATGTCACAGGAGGGAGCTACATTTACCACGTCTATTATGATCGTGTGGGATTCGGAGACACAGGCCATATTTGCAGCTATTGTAAGTTTTTGGTTTGGGTCGAGGGCTTATAGTAAAGCAAAGGGGAAGAAGAATGGCTGAAATAACTTTTCGTGATTTAGCTCATGCCAGAGAAATCCTAGCTACTCAGACAGGGGCTAACTTTAATCCTAGTATAGCCAATGCTGCTCAAACTGCCATAATGGATTTCCAACAAGATATTTCTCCACTTAGTCCTATAAACAGTTTTCAGAACTTATTTGGAATGGGTAAAACTTATACCATAGATGCTCCGTTTGATGAAACAGTTGTTATAGATAGTACAGGAGAAAGAACTTTACCTGCTGTAAGTATGAACAGCCCTGCAATGACTGATAATTATACACCAGAGCTAGACCAACCTTACTTTTCTGGCCCTATAGCCACACCGGGAATAGACTAC
>TARA_R100001463_G_scaffold26684_3_pt1 | contig 14292 bp, 1 predicted proteins | sample TARA_R100001463 | Tara Oceans TARA_R100001463 (sample SAMEA2622242) | marine metagenome | biome: marine biome (ENVO:00000447); feature: deep chlorophyll maximum layer (ENVO:xxxxxxxx); material: "saline water (ENVO:00002010), including plankton (ENVO:xxxxxxxx)" | depth 40 m
ACCTATAGTAGCTGTTACAATGCCAGCAGTGGGGTCGTAGATCGCCGAGGAGATGCTATAAGGTGCTATAGGTGACTTACCTACATTTACAGTAAATGAAGTGGTTCCTATGCCTGTTATTGATAACCACTTACCACTGACAGGATCGGATGATCTTGGATAGGTCTTCGTAGAAGTACCGCCATCCATGTCGCACTTGAAGGAAATAGAGTCATTATCGAACTTGATAAAGTCGCCATCATGAATAAGTCTGCCGCCAGGTACAACTGTAACGGTCATTATTCCAGCATTTGCGTCATAAACTGCACCATTTACAGTTTGAGTATCAATTGTAGTGCGTGGATACGCATGAGATGAAATATAACTGTCATTAGCACAACGGAAAATGAGTGATCCAGTCGCTAACTTAATTGAAGTTTGTGCTGCTAATGCATGTTGACCAATGTTAAGATCAAGGAATCCAGTACTAGGTGTATAAGTTGCAGTAGTAACACTGTAATTAACAGTAGGTGATGTACCTACATTGAATCTAACATTTGTTGCTGTAGTAGAAGCAACAGAAATAGCAGTATCATAATAAGGGTCAGTTACTCTAGGATATGAATGCTCAGTTACCATTCCGTCCATAGAACACGCAAAGTTAAGAGAAGAATCTTTAAACTTAGCTGATGTTCCAGTCATAAGGTTATGATCTGGAATTACCAAATCCAAAATACCTGTAGAAGGAGTATATGTGGCATCAGTTGGTGTATAACCAACATTAGTAGTAATACCAACAAATACATCAAATGTATTTTGCGTTACCTCACGAACTTCTAAGAACTTGTCATTTACAGGATCAGAAGCACGAGGATAAGTATGATTGCTGTATTGACCATCCATCTCACAAGTGAATGTAAGAGATCCAGTAGCAATACCGATTAAATTAGGATCAGTGAAGTTATGATTACCATCAGTAATAACTGTGCCAATACCACTTGCGTAGTCATAAACAAAGGAAGTAATTCCTATTGTGCTACCATATCCAAGACCAGATTTACCAACATTGATAGTAATACTATCTGCAGTAGTTGTAGCAGTACCAATCTTATTATGGAAAGGATCAGTTACTCTAGGATATGCGTGATTAGTCGCAAAATTATCTTTATCACAACTCATAGTAACTGACTCTGTGGCAAGTCCTACAAGATTGTTGTTAGCATATACTAGACCGACAGCAGTAGATCCGATGGATAATGTCATCGCACCTGTTAATGCATTGTAACTAACATCAGACACATCTGCATAGACTAAAGTTGAAATACCAACATTTAAACTAAACGCAGTAGTTGAAGTAGTTGTTATACCAGTTGTTACACCGCTAATTGGGTCAGTGCTACGAGGATAAGTATGTTGAGTGGCATGATTATCTCTAGAGCAAGTATATGTAAGTGAATTTGCGTCAAGAGTAATAGTATCACCAGTAGTCATACCATGAGCAGTACCGAATGATAATGTTAATACACCAGTACTTGCGTCATAAGTAGATCCATTTGGACTCTTCTGATTACCTGATTCTGCACCACTTTGGACATTGACCGCATTAGTTGCAGTACCACCAGCCCAAGTATGAACATAATCACCACCCATAATTAGAGCATTGGAAGTAGCACTTCTGAATATGTGCTTATAACCAATACAATCTAATTGCATACCTTCCAGTTTAACTGGATTTTCAATTCTAAGATTATGAGGTCCAACTGTAGTAACCTCCATAATTCCAGTTACATTGTCATAGAATGCAGTTTGAACTCCAACCGCAAATCCTGCAGTGGGAACACCTACAATACTTTCAATAACACCATATGCATTAACTACAGGTTTAACTCTTGCACCTCTGAATGGAGCATATCCTCTACCTGGTGTAGAAGCAACAGATACTATAATTCCACCTCTAGGTAACTGGTTTTCATTAATATCCCCAACATCTATTATTGGCGTAGTATATCCAACAGAACTAATACCAGTAAATTGAACACTACTAATACCAGCATTTTCAATAATCTTAAAGTTTGAATTTACATTATTTTCACTAAATGGTGCTTGGAAAATATTATTGATGAATAATACACCATTACCACCAGTAGTACCAATACCAGTAACAGCAGATCCAACAGATGCTAAACTATAAGTGGTTTCTAAACCATCAAAACTTTCGGAGATATCATCAAATAATTGGTTCTTGGAATAATCCTGTCTGAGGAAAGTTCTTCCACCAAATGATGCTCTAGCATATGGTAAGTTATTTGGGTTAATAATACCAGTATCACCACCTAACGGTGCTTGTGTGAAATGTATATTACTGTCTAATATCTGGAATGATCCTCTAAAGACCCTAGCAGTCTCACCAGCAGCATGTGGAGTAGCAGCAGTACCAACTGCTCCTCTTTCCACTTCTACAAGTGTCCAAGTACCAATACCAACAGCAGGACCAATAGTAGTCGTACCAAATCCAACAGTTCTTACTATTGAGTATTCATCTTCTAGTTTGATAAGATCACCAGACTGTATAGATGAAATACCACTCAATACGAATGCAGTTACAAAACCAGCAACAGGAACATCCAGATCATAAGAAATAGAAGTATAAGATAGTGGTTTCTGTACAAGACCGCTAATAGAAACCATAGACTTAGAATCTCTCTTTCTCATAGAGAATCTATGCTTATTACCAGTACCAGTGCTATCGAGGAAAGTTACTGCAGCACCTGATATTGCATCATTCTTAGTTAATGCAATTTTATACTGTTGGTTATTATCCTTAATAGCATAAACAGTTTCAGGAAGATATCCAGTTACACCAGCACCAGTTTGATATACTAAAGCAGAACCAGCAATACCAACAAGGTTAGAATCTGGTTTATATGTTAACTGCTCATAAGTTGAGAAGAAATGCTTCTGACTAAATGTACCTGTTTCTCTGTTAAGAATACTAGGATCTTCAATATTAGTCTCTTGAGCATAAATTGGATCTCCTTTATAAGTAAGTTCAAACGATTTCTTATCTCTGTTATTAATTCCAAGATATATTGCTTGTGCTATGTTCTCATAAACTTCTCCATAATTAATTTCACCAATACCAGCAATAGTACCGTTAGGATCTAAATCCTTATAAAGAATTTCATTATAAGCAGTAAGTTTAACATCACCAGCAACGGATGGATGGAATTCTATGTTAATATGCCCATCTGCTCTATAAGTAGATCCAAATGTACCAACACCTAATGTAGAACCAATAGCAGCTACAGGATATTCAGTAATGAAATTCTCCTGATTGTATGGGTCAGTTAAAGTATAAAGTTGATGTATTGATTGTGTAGCACCATAAGCAACATGAACTGTTGTTTTAACTGATAAGTCTCTTATGCTTGCAATTCCACAAATAGTAGCAATACCTGCTTTTGTTTGACTTGTTACTTCTATACGACCAGATCTTTCTGTACCATCTGGAGTGAATGGAATCTTAAATCTATAATCTGTAGATGGTCCAACAACAGAAGGATCAACTGCAATTATCTTAGATTTAATATTAACTACTCTTTGCTTACCATTTTCAAAATCAAACTTAAGTATTCCACTTTCTATCTTAGAAGTAAAGGTTCCAATAAAGTTAGGACCAGAAAGACCACTTAAATTTTGTCTTGAGTTAAATGCCGATAATTCTGTAAGATAAGTATCAACACCATTATGCATAACAGCATATTCAAAATAATCAACTTGAGGAGTTGCAGTAGATCCTGCGCCTGGTGTATCAATACAAAGGAATTGTACAATAGCAGCATCAGTTGTTAATGTAGAAACGCCAATAATATTAGTTGTGCTACTAACCCCAAGCGTAGAAGCTGCACCAGCTTGAGCAACTCTACCTTCTAATCTGATATTACTAAATGCGGTTGTACCTACCCCAATTGAATCTGAGAAATTCTGTTGCCAAGATTTAATCTCATAATCAGTATCAAATGGTTCATTAGGTCTAGCAAGTAACAAAGTACTGGAACTTGCAGGATCTTGGGTTGTGTCAAAGACAACATATCCCGTGCTAAGACCAACCTGATCATAATTCTTCATTTCTTGCTTCTGGAACAAGTAAGTCTCTTCATCAAGAGTTACTGAAATGAATTCATTTAATTGATACTGATTTTTCCTAGGATCTTCAGCATGATGTACAGATTGAGTAAACCATCTTTGGAAGTATCTTCCTGCAGGATATTGAGCAACAATTCTATAATCGCTCAAATCATTAGACTCATTAGAAACAAATTGAGGACTAATATCGTCAATATTCAAAACTCGGTTAGTTTTGTTTAAAATAAAGTCAGCAAGTCTTGTTGTTCTAAATTCTACAAATTTTGATATATTACCAACAGATAAGAAATCTCTAGCTAGATCATAAGGATATATTGCATCCACCCTCATAGGATCTCCAATAAAGTCAAGAACAAGTCCACCAGCATCTTCTGCAGGTTGATTAGTCTCTCCAGGAGTTCCTTCCGCTATTATTTCAGTATTAGCGAAATTCTTCATCCCAGAAGGATGAACTATGTCATTAACATAAGTAATTAACTCTTCATATGTCTTAGGACTCTCAATCGCATAAGACATGTTCTGATAGTAATCATTGTCAGCTATGACTTGATTGGTATCATTAACCAATCCAATATTATCTCTCCAACCAACTAAAGTCTTAACAGAAGAAGAAATCTCAAAATTACCATCAAATTCAGTTACTCCAGTAATTCTACAGATTGAACCACTTAATTTTCCGATTAAGAAATCACCAATATTAAGAGGTTCTGCACCACTAACAATAATGTTAGCACTGTTTACATTGATAAAGTCTAACTGAACATCCGCAAATGGATCATCATTTCTCTTGAATGGTTCATTTTGAATGAAATCAGAATATCCCTTAACAACCTCAAATTCTGCAATATTAGATGATTGTGTTATTTGACCAAATCCAAATGTTACAGTTACACCTGCACCAGGATTAGTAGAAATGCCATTTAGATCAAATGTTACTTGTCTTGGGTTTACAGCATCATTATATGCGGTAACTCTGAATGGAGTAAACTTATAATCGCCAGAGTTATAACCTTCTCCACTGGTATAAGTAATACCTTCAACAAAGCAAGAATCTCCTATAGCTAAAGGTTCATTAACATAACCCAAAACTGGAGTTGAAATCTTACATGTTAAAATACCACCCTGAGCATCTGCTTCTAAAATAGTAAGACCATTACTATTTCTAAGAGGAGCAACACCAAAATCATTATTTGATAGTCCTGCAGGAGGTACAGAAACAATTGCACTTGTAACAGCAGAATCACTTAATTCACAAGTAATAAGACCACTATCTACAATTTCACCAGTTCCTTTATCATATAAAACAAGTGCAGGAGGTGTTATATAGAATTTACCACCAAATTTAACTTTAACTTCTTTAATAGTTGAGAAACTATCAATATCAAGAACTCTTGGTATAAATGCATCTGGTTTTAGTGTATTATCAGATGGATATCCAAATACATCATCTGGTACAGTTACTTCTGCTAATTTGTTGATATTTTCAGATGTTGGTAATAATGTAGCGTTAATTCCAGAACCACCAATGCTAGAAATACCTGGAAGTGAATCATAGTTAAATCCACCACTGGTAATCTTTACTGTCGAGATACCACCAGAAGCAGCAGAAGATTTAGTAGTATATTGAATTACATCACAATCACCCCTCTTGTATTGTAAAGATTCTGGAGTAAATCGTAAATTGATCTCAAATTCAGTATTTCCTATTCCAGTAATACCATAAGAACCAGTATATGAACTATCTACATATTTGATCTGAGAATTGTTAATTGGACTGTCATCTGCAGTAGATAATCCACTAGGACCAAATATATTGTAGAATATAATTTTAGGAGATATTGGTGAGTGCTTTAATGTTACAGTTGGGTGATATTTGTTATCAGCAGTAGGAAGTGTAGATCCAATACCAACAGTTGCAAATGTAGTAACTCCTACAACCTCAAATCCTTCACTTGTACCCGATCCAACAAATTCATTAAAGAAATTGCTATCATAATAGAATTTAAGATCATATCCAGTTAAAGTCGGATCACTTAGATCAAAAACAAGATCATTATTGGCATAAGGTCTTAATTTTGGATTAATTGGATTAATCGATTGACCAGCACCACCTTGAGAGGATATATCTACAACATTAGGAGTTCCAGTAGATTCTTTATAAGTATCTGCTAATTGAAGTGTATTATCATCTATTTTGACAATAAAGTACTCTCTTTGTTCTACTCCATCTGGAAGACTGGTTCCATAGTATAAAACTCTATCTCCATTAACCAATCCATGATCATTTGAGGTAATTCTATTAGTAATGGTGTTTATTCCAGATACCGCAATATCAAGAGGATTAGTTACAAGATAATCATCAATAACCTTCAATTTAGTAAATGTTGTAGTACCTATACCAGTAGCAAGACCAGGCTTAACGATTAAATCAATAATATCATCATCTCTTAATCCATGAGCATCCGTAGTCTGAATTGTTGCAGCAGTTCTTTGTACAGTACCAGTAACTTGTTTTTCTGGTTTGTAAGTGAAAGAATAATCCCAAATTTGAGTAGCAGGAACACTAGTGAAATAAATCGGGGTACTAGTCTTAGTTGTCTTAATACCGATGGTATCTTTGCTTTTCTTTACTGCAAAAATGTCTGTTGACCCAAGATTGAAGGTACTAGAAGATCCTTCTGTTACTTTACATGGTATAGCAGCACCAGAAGTACCAACAGCAAATTCAACGGTATCATTAGTATTAAGTCCATGATCTTCGAGATAAATCTCTCCAGTAAGGACAGAAAGGAATGTAGTAACTCCCAAATACTGTTTTTCTAGAGAAACAGATGCTCCTGTAAAAGTGCCAATACCAATTGATTGTTTTGGATTGAAATATATCGTTCTATCTTGTTTAGATTCAAATATAGGGGTTGTTATAGGAACTTCGATTTGATTAGTGAAATATGACAATCCAAGTCCAACTATCCCAGAAGTAGAAACTCCAAGACTTCTACGAATTCTTAATGCACTATCATCTCTAAAGATATTAAGAATCTGAGCAGTTTCTGATCCAATACCAACAGTTGTACCAACACCAACTGGATTTGGAAGAACTGAAGAGAATCCAACTGTAGCACCAACAGAAATAGTAGGTGGAATATATTGTACTCTAATATCAGTCACTAAACCGACAAATCCATCTTCTAATAGAGTAGTTGAATATTCTACTAGACTAACATTATGAGATGCATCCAATTTATCAATACTAGTTGATAATCCTGCAATTTGAACATAATTGTTCAATTTTAATGTATGATATGGCTCAATATGCCCAATAACCTTATTTCGCTCCCATGTAAAGACTACATCTTCATATTTTTGAGCATTTGTTGTAATTTTAGTAATATCTTGTCCTAAAATTGTATCTACAACTGCAGATGCACCACTACCACCTGTTCCATCATTCTCAAAGTTAATAACAGCACCTACAGTATATCCTGTACCTGGTGAAGTTATTCTGATATTATCAATAGATCCAGAAAGGATTCTATCAGGATATGCAATATTAGGTAACTTCTTATAAGGTTGATATACGAAATCATATGATGCTCCATCCCCAAACATGCTATATGGGAATGTATTTCTTACTAATTTTGAATTTTCAAAATCATAGTTAGTTTGTTTTATCTTTTCACCAGCAACCGTATTAACTTTTAATGCAAATCCCCTATAAGTATCGCCAAGATAGTAAGGGAACTGCGGTACTAGTAAATTATCAACAGAAGCAAAATATGCATATACACCTTCTTCAAAATCAGGTGTTTTACAGAATCTACCATTATGTTCATCTAAATCGCCACTTGAATCATAATAATAATCTTCAATAAAGAATCCTGCTTCATATTCGGTCAAAGATGGTCTATTAGGAACTCTAGTAGCATCTAACTTGTAAGAAGATACCATTCTTCTAGAAGAAGACTGAATATTATCTGCATCATCTAATCCATAAGGACCATAAATTGGATTTCCATCATATGCCCATCCAATAATAGGAGAATGACCAGTACCATCATCATTGAATGCATTTCTAACAGTTGCACCATATGCAACACTTTCAATTGCTAATCCATCTTCAACAGGGACAAGATAATCGCCATTTATTGTACCACTAGTGCTATATTTGTTAGCAACTAATTGTCTAACCCTAGTAGAGAAAGTAGCAGAATTACCAGGTGCATTAACACCAACTGATGTTGTAGAAGAAGCATATCCAACACCTGATGATAAAACTACAACACTATCAATCTCATTACCCTTCATAACTGCACGGAGTTTTGCTCCATTTGCAGTACCGACACCACTTACCGTTAATTCTGGAGGACCATCATAATTAGTTCCTCTTGCTTGTACAAATGCATCTACAATTCTTCCATTAACAATAATTAATCCAATTTGTCCAAATGCACCATAATTTACATCAACTGAAGGTGCTTTTTCAAAATTGATAATATTAGAACCATAATCTTGACCTCTATCATAAAGAATAGTATCTACAACCTTACCACGAACAATAGGGTTCGATTCTAGGGTCTGAGGAGTATTAGCATCTGTAATAATATTGATATCAACCGTTACAGGAGGATAGAAGAAATCTTGATACCCAGTTCCAGAGCCATCAAATCTAATATACTCTTTATTCAGATAATTTGTCTTATCTGGAGTTCTTGTAGTAGCAATACCAGAGTAACATAATCTAAAACGATCATCATCAATCTTTAATACTTGATATTGTGAATTTGTAGTTAATCCAGTAATTACTGTACCTCCAGTACTGGAGATTCCATAATGAACTACTTCTCCATCATTAAATCCATGATCATCAAATTCTACAAAATCTCTAAAGGTACTAACTCCTGTAGGTGCAACAGATATTCTTCTATTGGTATATCCAGATCCACCATCAAGTATATTAACTCTAGAAATACGGCGTTTGTTATAATAATCATTAAATTGATGAATACCAGTATTTAAATCAGCAGAAGTTGATCCAAACCCAACAGTATTAACACCAGCAACTGAATCAGATTTTGATCTATAAAGTTTGAATATTGTTGCACTCGTAATACCAACATAATAAGATTGACCTTCGACTAAACAAGTATCAATACCAGCAGAAGTTACAGTATGAAGACCAATTACATTATTATTATTTGAACTATAAAGTACCCTATCACCTGTCTTATAAAAATGCTCTTTATCCATTATAAATCTGTCACTCATCCAATCAATGTTACCACCGTTGTAGAATGACTTCGCATTAAATGTAAATTGCCTATATGTTAACTCTGTTATTGGTTGAGCAATTGCTCCAGATCCATTTCCTCCATGAATGTCTACAGATACAACATTCTTGATCTCATAATCAATAGGATCTATTAAAACATCAGTAATAGTTCCACCAATAGATAATCTACCAACAGCAGTGTTAATTCCAGTAGAACTATCCTCAATTGTTATTGAAGGTGGATTAAGAACATCATAATTAGTACCAGGATTAACAATATCTAAATTCTTTAACGGACCATAGTAAATATATTTGTCTGACTTATAATTGGTAATTTCAACACCATTAATCAACATTCCAGTGTTACCATCAAGGGTTACTTCGGAAGTTGTTTTTTGCTGTACACCAACAGTTAAATCTTGATCAAGAATGAATCTTTTAAGAGCTCTTGCAGGGAAAATAGATCTTCTAGCTTGTTCTATACGAACAAAATCATGAATTCCTGTAGGAACATTAGGGGGAACAAATTCAACAGATATACCAGAAGGAATAAAGGATCTGGATGGATATAACTTAATTTTATTCTTTTGTGTAAGTACTTCAACAAAATAAGAATCTTTTGTCAGTCCACCAATAGGAACAGTTCCACCGCTAGGCACATAAGCAATTTCTTCACCTGTTCTAAAGGGAACATCTTGTCCAAATGATATAATAGTAAATTTATCAGTTAAAGTATTATACCCTTGATAACTACCACCAGATACGGATGGATTTGTTAAAGTTGCACGAATTTTATCAGTATCAATAGGATATGATGGAATAGAGTTAGAAGCTACAAATGCTTCCTTTTTAGTACTTTCAGAATACTTAGCATCTAGCACATAAGTGTTAGTAACATCAGATAAAATCTGATTTTGACCACCTACAATAGGAACTGTAGTACTAGTCGCTTTTTCTTGAAGTCTTCTTATATCATACTGATATCCAGGAGTAGTTGAGAAGACACCTGATATATTGATAGAATTATTTGATGTATTAACATAACTAACAGTTAAAGGTGACGCTGCTACTGTTTCAGTATTTCTTATAAGCAATTCAATCTTATCACCAGCATTAAGTCTGGATTTATCAATAATTCCAGATAAAGTAAAGGTAGATCCTGTTAAATCTTCAATCTCGAATCTACTACTAGTGTTATAAACAAAAGAATTGAAGAATATTTCATCCCACTTTTTATTATTTGGTGGATTCTTAACAAATCTTCCAAGGTTCTTAACTTTAATACGAGAAGTTGGTGTTAAACCATATAAATCCTGAATACTATCAAATTCACTTAAAACACCAGTTATTCTCATTGTAACTGGTTTTGTGGTAATATTATCCTCGTATCCATATACCAAAGTAGGTGTATAGATCTCAGTAGCTGATGGTATATCAATACCAACAGTAGATACACCAATAAACTGGTTTACAGTCTTTTCAGTATAATCTAATTTCTGAAAATAAGTGTTTGTGGACAATCCAACTTCAAAAGTACCAGTTTGACCAAAACCAATAGTAGAATCAACAGTAAGAACAGTTGCACCAAGTCCAACTCCACCAATTACCTGAGTTTTACCTGGAACAACAAATGTACCATCAATTAATGCTCTATCATCATATCCAATAAAGACTGAAATACGATAATAATCATCTCTAATCTGTACAACCTCAGAAACAGGGCCACTTGCAGCATTAACTAAACTATTACCTGCTTCATTATCTTGATATAGTGTCTGACCTACTAATTTTAAAGGATCTCCACTAACTACCCTTACAGCAAAGGATTGCCTTCTCAAATAATTGGCATAAGAGGGTTTTATGAGGTATTTTTCAAGATCATTGATTTTTGGTTCTAAACCAAACAATGCTTTGAATAAAATCTTGAAAGATTCGTCAGTACCCTTAGATTCGTATAAACTTCTTGCTTCCTTAAGAAAATTATTAACATCTAATGTAGGACTTAAAGCAACACCTTCTAAACCTGGAGCAAACTGCTGTTTTATGTTATCATAAAACTCCTGAAGGAATAAAACACTTAAATTCTGTATACTAGATCCAGAATCATGAGATGCAGCAATTGTTTGTGTCCATTTTAAATTTTTTGGATCATTGATTGCATGATATGAACTAATACCACTAAAACCTCTTACACAACCAGTAAAACTATTTTCAGTTATTCCAGTATAGGTTATAATCTCATCATCAATCTTTAGTAGACCCCATTCTTGAGGAAATCCCTTAGTATTAGTAGAAACTGTGATAGTATCATCAGTCTCATTAATACTAGAAGCAATCGATACCGAACCAGATATAACATCCTTAGTTAAATTGTCAATTTTAATATATTTGTCAATATTTTCACCAATATCGATAGGTCCACCTTGATGCTCCTGAGAAATATAATATTGCTTTAGAAAATCCTCCAAAAGAGGGTTTTCAGTTACCGCAAACTCTGGAGCTTGATCAGTAACTACTTGGTATGTCTTAACTCTGGAGGATAAGGGGCTATAAGTTTCTATCATCCTTTTTTACGACCTAGTGATGGTTCCATTGGAGTAACTTGAAGTGACTTTATATCCAATTCCAGATATTTGTTGTCCAGAAGATATTGTGTCTCTCACCATATTTATCTTGGTATTTGACATGTCTAATTGTAAGTACAAATCCTTCAATCCAATGATATCATTAGAATCTGGATATGCTTGAATTTCAATTAAACCACTTCCACGAGAAGCACCAGTAATATTGATCGTATTAATGACAACTTCACCTTTTAGGTAATCCACAGTACCTGCAGATGGAATAACAACAGTTGGATCTTCTCCAGAAAGTTGAGTTAACTGAATTACAGCAATATCTCCTGTTTTTAAGTCCGAATGAGGCAAATCAGTGAAATAAACAGTGTTTACATTACCTTCAATTGTAAATCCAGTACTTTTTATATTTTTTCCACCTTTATCAACACGGAATGCATTACCGAAGCACAATTCATACTGAGAAAAGGCATTAAAAACGGGTTTTAGATCTCTTCTAAGAGTTAATTTGGTAATATTTGATGTAATTGCATTATTTGTATCATCTATAGCTCTTAAAGCATCAGAATATTTAAATCTACCACCAAATGCATTCAAATTAGTCGATTTTCCATATTCAGTCAATGATTCAGTAACTTGTGCCTTCAATCCTTGGTCATCACTAAAGACATTTGAATTAAAGTATGCTGTAGTATCAAGTTCAATATAAAGAATCTTAAGATCGACAATTCTTTGGTTAATTCCTGCAATTGAATAACTCTTCAATCTGTCCAGAATTTGTACTTTACTAAAATCGGACAAATATGTTGCATTTCTTGGTTTTACACTTAAAATAACAGTACCATATTCAGGAGGATCTAATTCTTCACCACCAATAACAGAAACTGACTCTGCATCAGGGAAAACACTCTGTACTATAGCTTCATAATCCTTTGCTGTAACCGCCCTGTATTGCGATGAATAGACTCTAGGAGCAATATACTTAATAGAGTCCAAATCTTCGATCTCACCGCCTCCTTTAGCGGTTTGAATAGTAGTTAGTACAGGAGTTACTGACGCAGGAAGTGGATTTCCAGCATCATCTACTGCATCTGCACTAAATGAGAAGAATTTTCCATCATTTCCGTCTTTCCCATCAGTAATAATGTATGTTACTTCAATAATATCACCATTATCAAGTTTCTTACCAAATAATCCATCACCAAAGAGCAATTCATACTTCTCATCTTTAACTTCTTGTAGAAGATAGATGTTAGACTTCTCATTAACACTGGTTATATTGTCAATCTTTGAATATTCAAGTCCAGATGTTGATCCTGACTTCCTTATAAAGACTCTAATCGAATCAGTATCAACAAAGGAGTTGTCTAATATGAATCTTTGGTCTACACTACCATTTACTGTGAAAAATTTCTTTAAAAGTGTACCTTGGTATATTGTAAGATTTCTAAATTGAGCAGTTCTAGGTGGATTTGTTAGAATATTACTTCCTTCATCTACTGGAGAAGCAACAACAATATCTTCTGGAAGAGAAAATGTAAAAGAAGTGTTATTTTGAGCTCCAACTGCTACTAAACCTTTGCGTAATCTAACACTATTACTATTTCCGTTAAATTTAAAGTCAAAACTTATAATTGCTTGAGCAGATTTACGAGATCTGGGTACATATCCAATATTTCTTGCTAGAGAAACGACATTTTCCCTTAAAGTTGCTGAATCCAAGAAGGATTCATTAACTACCATATTACTATTAAACGCTGTAATATAGGTATTGTACGCTAATATGTCAATTAAGATCGACATATTTGATCCTTCAAAGTCAAAATCAGTAAAATTACTGTTTGCTCGAAGGTAATCTTTGATTTGTGCCTTAACTTGGTCAAAATCAAGGTTTGTAAACTTGGTTACTGGCATGTTTTCTACCTAGTTGCCTCTAAAATGAAACTAAAAGACTGCAAAGGAACGGGCTGTCCCACAATTTCATAATTTATAGTTAGTTCAAACTCATTATCATCAGGATTTGGTCTTGCATTTACTATAACATTAGCAACTCTTGGCTCATATAAACCAATAATTGATTCTACTTCTCTTGCAATGACACCACCAGTCGCTACATCACAGAAACCAAACAAAAGATCACTAACATCTGATCCAATTTGACTATAAAACCTTTCCGTAGTCTTTGTTTGTACCAGATTTCTCACGGAACGCATGATAGCTCTCTCGTTTTTCAAGACATTTAAGTCTCCTGTAACAGGATTTGGTTGAAAATCGAGGGTTATGTCCTTATATCCTCTGGATTTTGTCGCCATTGGCGAATTT
>TARA_R100001463_G_scaffold89057_1_pt1 | contig 14241 bp, 11 predicted proteins | sample TARA_R100001463 | Tara Oceans TARA_R100001463 (sample SAMEA2622242) | marine metagenome | biome: marine biome (ENVO:00000447); feature: deep chlorophyll maximum layer (ENVO:xxxxxxxx); material: "saline water (ENVO:00002010), including plankton (ENVO:xxxxxxxx)" | depth 40 m
ATATTATATATGAAAATATGGATATATTTATTAATGGTGAAGGTACAGAGTCAAATAAAAAGAGAGCTGCAGAAAAATTTATTGAAACTGCAAAATGTAGCATGAAAGATTTAAAGCTTAGAGCTTTAGTTAAAGATGCAATGTTTTATAGATTCATTTTAGCTAAACCATCGGGATGGATTGAAACTCTTGATTCAGGTGTTAAATTAGGAAAGATTGCTAGTGAAGTAGTAACATTCTTAAAAAACCCTGAGCATGATGAGATCCTTAAATCATTAATAGATAAAGTTGAACCCTATTGGAAATCATAATAAATGGACAATCTAACACTAAAAGTAAAACTTCAGCAAAGGCTAAATAAATTATCAAGTAATGACTATGATAACATAGAGACTTGGCAGGTATCTGAAGCATTCAATAAAGCTCAAGTTGAATGGGTTAGAAGACAGCTGCATGGAAATAATATATTTAAAGAAGGGGATGAATTCTCTAAACGTAGAATAGATGACCTTCAAGTTTTGTTGAGAGAGTTACCTTTAGCTGGTACACAAACAGATACTTACTTTGAAACAACTAACTTTCCAATAAATGATTATATGGAATTTAAAAGAGTTAGTACTGATGCTAAGAGTGAGTGTTGTCCAGATCCTAGAAGTATGACGGTATATTTAGCAGAAGAAGCTAATGTAAACTTAATACTTAGAGATCCATTAAAGAAACCTGACTTTGATTGGGGTGAAACTTTTTGTACTCTAATAGGAAATACAATTAGAATTTATACTAATAAAGATTTTACATTAGTTAATCCTGTTTTAACTTATTATAAAAGACCTACATATATTCAGTTTGATGGTGTTTTAAATCCATACACTGGACAAGTTTCAACAGCTAATGTAGAATCAGATTTTAAAGATGATATAGTAGAACTAATATTAGATGAAGCTGCTGCTGTTATTGCGGGTGACATTGCTAATTATAATGAAATGCAAGTTGCCCAACAAGCAGCAGAAAGATCTAATTAATTTTTTGCTTTTATTAAAAAGTTTTAGTATATTATATATGTAACAAAATGTTACATAATTATTTGTTAAATAAAAAAAAAGTCCTCTGAATAAAATAGGAGGCAATTTAAATTATGGCTTATTTTAATCATGCTTTTTGTAAAGCTTTTATTATTGAAGGCAACAAAGAGACAGACACAACGGCAACTTCAGCCTTTGATCCAATGGATTGGGGATTGGTAGATGGAAAATCTTGGAAAGCTGATGCTCCTGGTGATATTCAAACTGCTGGAAATCATGCTTACTTTGTTCAAGGTAGTGTACAAACTAATGACAGTATTGGTAACAATCCTGGACATGGTGGTTATACTGAATCAGTTAAATCAAAAGGTATTAACCTTAGATATGTAACTCGTCTTGGACGTGCTAAATCTGCTGCTGCAACTGCTTCAACTTCAACTATTTGTTTAGGAAGTGATTGTGCACCATGTGGACAAAACTTTTTCCTACGTATGGATATTAAAGGTTCTCCTGCATTACGTTTCTTAAATCACAATGCTTATGCTGTTGGTGATAGTTCAGGTGACGCTGCTGCAAACGGAGGTTCTTTACCAAGTTTCCTTTGTTGTGATCTTACTGCATCAACTCCTCAAACACATGTTGATCCTGCTGCTGCTGGTGCAGCTGCTGCTCAAATGTTGTTAGCAGATCCAATTATTAAACCTTTTGCTCAAGAACTTACATATGGTTCAGGTGCTACAGCTGTAAAAGCAGGAGCTTCGGTTACTACTACTGCTACTACTCAAAGTGGTGCTGTTGCAGGAGCTATTGGTGCTGCTGGTGCTGACTATGCTGTTGGTGATTTTATTACGATAACTCAAGCAGGTGCTTCTGGTGCTGTACTTAAAGTTGATACTGTCGGTGGTAGTGGTAATGTTACTGCTGTATCTCTTGTAAAGCCAGGTAATGGTTATACTGCTGGTGGTCCTTTAGCAACTGTTGCATTAACAGGTGCTGGTAACAATGCTTTTACAATAAATATTACAGCATCTACTACTAAAGGTAGTTATTCCTTTGCTGAAATTCTTGATGGCACAACTTATACTGATTCAAATGATCCAGTTACTGATGGTGTTACTGTATGTCTTTCTTTTGAAGGTGCTTATGTAAGTACAAAATTTGGAGATTGTTCATTTGACACTAGAGATTTCTGGGGTAAAGAACCTGTTCAGCTTACAACTTCTGTTTTAGATATGACAGGAAATCCTTGTAATACTTGTGGTACTGTTACTAATACACCAGGTACAATGGCTCAAACTTCAGGAGAACAAGTAATTAGAGATCTTATCTTAACTGATGCTTATATGCAATCACCTTACAATCAAGGAAACGCAGATTCTGCAAGAATCCGTGAGATTGAAGGTAGTGATAAATTATTAGCAGCTGTGAATAGAGAGTCACTATACTGGGTTTATTACTTACAACATTCAGTTCCTAGATTTAACAATCCAACAGGTGTATTTGATAATGATCAGTACTTATACAAAATATATGTTAAGGCTGATGATACAACTTGTCAAGGTGATATGAATGGATTATGGACTGCAATTCAAACAGCATGTGTGAATGTAGGTAATGATGTTAAATATGATGACGATCTATAAGATTTTAAATCAAAAACATAAATAATAAGAAAAGGTGGGATTATATCCCGCCTTTCTTTTTATATTCCTGTTTTTTTTGTATATTATTATTGTATGTATAAAAATTTAGTTCAATGGCAGATAAGCATATTTTAAGTTTAGAAGTTCCCCGTGTTGCAAATTGTAAGATATTTACAATAAAAGATACTAGTCAGTACACAACATTGCTTCCGGTGGATTGTCCAGAACTATTGATTACAGTTCCTGGTTTTAATAACCCCGCATTTATAAAGACAGTAAAAGATTTTGATTTAAATCTAACAACTTGTACATTAAAAACTCAAACTACAGGTTGTGATGATGAGACTTTAGATCTTCCGGATGGTGTATATGTTATTAAATATAGTGTTGCGCCTAATGATAAAGTTTATGTAGAGTATAATCATTTAAGAGTAACTAGTATTATGACAACATATTACAAAGTCTTATGTGACTTAGATGTACAAACTTGTGAACCTGCAACAGATAAAAAGGATATGATTGATGAAATGCAATATATACGCACATTGATTGATGCTGCTATTGCAAAAGTTGAATATTGTGCTTCTGCTTCTCAAGGAATGGAACTATATAATTATGCATTAAAACGTTTAAATAAAATATTATGCCTGACTTCAGGTAATTGTTAAATAAAACCAAATAAAATATGTCAACTTGTGCACATTGTAACCAGGGATTTAGTTGCGGTTGTCAAAAAGCAAAAGCTCCAGATGGTAAAATAGTACATAAAGCGTGTTTAACTAAATACAATGCTAGCAAAGCTGGCAAAAAAGTAAATAATGATCCTTTGACACAAAAGTTAAATGATGCAAGAAATAAATTAGCAGGACGTGGATGATTTAAATAAAATAAAAATGGAAGAAAAACTTGGAACCGCTGTGTACCAAGATTTTAAATCAAAGAGATTTGGTTTAACTTCCTGCTGCTACATAGATTTACAAGATGCATTAATAAAAAAACAACTTTGTGATTGGGAAGAATTAAAAGCAATTACATTAACCCCGTCTACAGGTGTAGATACAACTTCTATTACTTGTCCAACTTAATAAAATTTATTATATTATATATAAGCTATGATACCTACAAAAACAAATAATCCATCTCCTTGCTCACCGCTTTCATCAAACTGTGTTGTATGGCAGGGTCCAGATATCTCATGTATAGATTTATGTAACGGAGATACTATAAGTGATGTAGTTGCTGCATTAGCTACAAAGTTATGTGCCATCATTGATGAAACTTGTACTTGTACTCCTGATCTTACAGGTTTAGATTTAAAATGTACTCTTCCTGTTTCAGGTGTACCTGAAGATTTAAAAGGAACTTTACAAGCTATGGTTGATTACATATGTAATCTTCCAACTGCTCCAACAGCAGAAACAATGATTCCATTACCAGCTTGTCTTCAGTATGCTGATCCAGCAACAGGAAATCCTGTTGTTGAACTATCATTAGCAAACTGGGCTCAATTAGTAAGTAATGAGATATGTAGTATACTTTCTCAAATAAATGCATTAAATGTAAGTGTTTTAAATCTAACATCTAGAGTAGAGTATCTAGAAGAAAATGCTTGTCTTAGACCTTGTGGTGGAGAAGGAGAATCAACTCTTATTATACCAAGTTGTGTTTTGCCAGCAGGGGTAGCCGTTCCAACGTCTACTTTAATATTAGCTATTGAAACAGAATTCTGTAATTTAAGAGATGCTGTAGGAAATGTAGCTCTTATAAATACTGCTATATCAGCACAATGTTTATTATCAGATGATGTTAATTTATCTTCAGGAGGAACTTCAGTTTATGGAAACATTAACGGATGGGTTCAAAATCCTGCTACTTTAGCTGAATCAAATGTGAATCAATGGTTAGCAATTTGTGATATATATGCAGCTGTAAAAGATATTCAAAACAATTGCTGTGATACTGGATGTAGTGGTGTAACTTTTGCATATACATATAGCACTCAAGATTCAACTGGTGATGGTGTTCCTGATTTTATAAATCTTAACTTTACAAGTTCTGTTTTACCCAGCGGATTTACAGATTGTGGGGGTTCAACTACTGTAACAATAACTGATTCAACAGGAGGTTCAATTACAGAAAATGTAATTGTTAGTAACTTAGTAACTGCACCTGGAGGTGTTAATATTGATGTAACATCACTAAATAGATTAAATTCACTTTTCATAAGTGTACCATTTTGTGTATCAGACGGAACTTCTCAATGTGCAGATACAAAAACAACAAATGTACCTTTAAATATACCATGCCCTAGCCCAATTATTGCTACTGGTTTGATTGATAGTTTTAGCGTTTCATTTACTAATACTTTAGGTACTGGTGTAACATATGTAATTGTAGCAACAGATACTTCTACAGGTGGGGTTCTTGGAACTCATACTATTACTAATCCTCCATTTATTAATAATTACACATTTACTGGAGCAACTCCAGGTCAAACATATAGTGTAGTTGTTACTGTATCAAATAGTGGAGGTCTTACAACATGTCCTCCAACATCAGTTACAGTTCTTGGAACAACTTGTACAAATGTAGAAAGTACAACAGTTACAACACCAACAGATCCTATAACTACAGAGTTTTATTTAGGTATACATTCAACTACAAAATTTTGGTATAGTCCAATTCAACAAAAAATATATACAGATACATCTGCTATTACATGTGATGCACCTACTTTATCTGCTTATTCTATGGATATTAGCGGTACACCTGGTGAAATAACAGTTACTACTGCATATGGTGCTTCTAGTGGTACAGATATAGTTTTATCTTATAGTACAGATGGTATAACATATACCGGAGCTGTTTCAGTTGGTGCTGGAGCAGGTAAAACTATTGCTACAGGTCAAACATCAGGTTCAGTTTATTTAAAAGCTACTGTTACTTGTACAGGTCCTCTTTATTCTATACCTACAATATTAAGGTTTGACTTTAATACTGGAGTATGGACTGTAATGCAAGATCCTGATAATTGTGCTTCAACATCATTAACAGCTGCATGTCCTTCAGGAGTAGAGGTTGCACAACAATATTTACAATGTGGTGATGAATCATATCAAGTATTTGGTGGAGCTTCAAATACTTACTGGTTCTATATTGGTAAGTACGTAGTTGGAAGTGTGACAAGATATGTTTATGCAGGATGGGATAATAATACTAACGCAGTTAGAAGTGTTGTTGAATGTTGCGCATGTCCAACGTTTATATTAACTGATCCAATTCAAGTATTAGTTGGACAAGATGGGGCAGCTGTAGATATAATAGTTCCTTATGTATTAGGGGCTGGTGAACCTAGCATGAGAGTAATACAAACTCCAGTAGCAGGTACAGTTACAACAGATGCGAACATTAAGAATAAGTTTACATATACTTCAATGGCAGGAACTACAGCTACTGATTATGCAGATACATTCCAAGTTGAGTTATCTCCTGTAGTTGCTGGAACGGGAGGTTGTACATTAGCTGTTGCAACTATACAAGTTCAAAAAATAAATTGTAAAGTTGGCCTTGTACACAAGAATCAAGATGTATACGCTTTTATTAATACAAGCGGATATACACATGTAGAAGGTGGTCAAATTAAAACAGGTCTTACAGCACTTATTGCACAATGGACTGCTGATCATTCATATTCTGGAAATTTATATTTTATTCCTACAGATAGTAAAAGATGGTTAGGATATCCAAAAGCTATAGCAGATGATGGAGCAAGTTGGTTACAAGCAGCTGACGTAAACTGGCAAGCTTTAGAAGATTTACCATCATCATGGCCTGGAGGATCGGGAGTGGGTGTTTGGAAAAATGCAGCTTTTGTTCTTGTATTCTCAAATGAATCTTCATCAGTTTATCATGATGCAACTTTAGCAGCTGGGTTTGGAACACTTCAACCTTCAACTGAATATAAAGAAGACTTTGATGCATATCATGATATAATAAATGGAACAACAACAAGTTCTTGGGGATTAAGTTTAGGTCTTACTTCTGCTGTTTTCCCTGAAGGTTTAAGTACTATATTATATCCACTGACTACCCCTGGTGCAAGTGGTGCAGATGCTGCAAATATATTACAGATGATTGCTTCATATACTGGAGAATTAATATCTCCTAGTAAATATGGTATTGCAACTGCTGTAGATGTAACATCATATATGCTTCAAGGATCACCTGCATTACCATATGCTGGAGTAGTTACTACTCCTGGAGGTAATACATTAGCACCACTATTCTTAAACAGTACTGCTGGAATGTTAGCATTATTAAATCAAGATAAAACCGCTGATGAATTAGCAGAGATAAATGCGGATACAAATGAACAATTCCTTGAAACATTAACTAAGGGAATGAAAGGATGTAACCAAACAGCTCCTACTACAGATGCTGGAACTACAGGTGTAATGAAAGTTAAAGCTTGTATAGGTCAGTTAGCACCGGGAGATGAATCTGAGTACCTGGTTACAATAACAGCACCTGCTGCAAAAGCTTGTGGTTCACTGTTAAATGGTCAAGTTCTTAAACTTACTAATGCTGGTTCAAATTATAGTCCGGGTGGTGGAAGAGAAGATTGGGATAATGCAGAACAGATCTGCGTTACAATATTAGATAACTGTTCTGCAAGCTCAACAGAATTACCAACAGTTACTATGGGAGCAACTTACACGGATTGTGCAACATGTGCATAAGCCATAAAATAAATAAAAGATATGTCTACTTGTAAATGTAATAATTGTAATCCCTCTAAACCTTGCGGTTGTCAAGATACTACAATAACTAATCCGTGTACATACACAGATTGTAGTGTGGGAAGTGAAAGATGTGAAGATATTCAATGTGCTGAATGTGTAAGCTATTGCGGAACGTCTTTTGAAATAGGGGGTGTTGGAACTCTAATTAAAATAGAGACTGGTGAAAGATTAGATTCAATAGTTCAAAAACTTGCTTTAATGTTAAGTGCAGGTGTAGGAGCATGTACAGCAGATGATTTACATCATGCACCTTATAATTTATATGCTACAACTATAACTAGCACAGGAGCAACTATTCTTTGGAATGGGGAATCAAGTTTAACAAACTCAATAGAAGTTTATGTAGATCCGGGGACTGGGTATGTTTTAAAAGACACGGTAGCCCCTACAGTTTTAAAATCTATAATTACAGGACTTACGCCAGCTACAAATTATAAAATTAAATTAGTATCTACGGATGCAGCGGGACTCACATGTGATAGCGTTGTGCTTCTAGTTACTACATTAGCGTCATAAGTTACAAAGGTGATAATTTGTTGGTTTTTTATCACCAAGGTTAACTGGAAGCCCGGTCAATACTGGGCTTCTTTTTTATACAATAATTGATTATATTTATAACAACCCAGAGAATTATGAGTAAAATTAATCTTAGAAAAAAAGTTTTAGAATCATTTGACTGGAAAAAAGGTCCTAGATTTTGTGCAAGAAGAATAGGAATTTCAGAAAAAGAATATATAAGAATAAGAAAAGAAATAAGAAATGACAGTAAAGCTAAAAGGAAACTTTTAAATGATACAGAAGCTGTTGTTAATTATGATAGAAAGGTTAATGTAGAAAAAGGTGAAGCAACCTTTACGGGTACATCTCAAAGTGAACCAAGTTCTCCAGAAGAAATAATAAAAATATTAAATATTGACACAACTAAATGGAAGTTATCTCAATATTGGAATAAGCAAATGTCTGATCATTGGAGAATATCAGCTTTAGTAAGTAAAAGAAGAGACTTTGATGATATTCATGTTACAGAGTTAATTGAAAATTGGAAACCAAAAAAATATAAAATACCTAAACCTAAGCTTGATAAAACAAAATTAAAAGTTTGTGGTATAATGTCATTACAAGATATACATTTTGGTAAGGAAGGTAATGAAACAATTGATAAAGATTTTGAAGATACTATAGTAGATCTAATAGTAAGAGGTACAGCGTCTCATCATATTGAAAAATTATACTTTGTTGTTGGAGGTGACTTAATAAACATGGATACTTTTCATGGTCTAACAACTAAAGGAACAACCTTAGATAATTGCATGAGTGCTACAGAAGCATATATACAAGCCTTTGATGCAATGCATTGGGCCGTAAATGTTTTAAAATCTTATTGTGAAGAACTTGTTATTGTTTATATACCCGGTAATCATGATAGATTATCTTCATTTCATTTGGTGCATGGTTTATCAAAATCTATTGACTGCAAAGAAATAACTTGGGATGTAGAATATTCAGAAAGAAAGGTTTACAAATGGCATGATAATTTTAATGCATTTGAACATGGTGATGCAGTAAGTAAAAATACACCTTTAGTATATGCATCTGAGTTTCCCATTAAGTGGGGTAAAACTAAAAACAGAACTTTATTTACAGGCCATTTTCATCAAAATAAAAAAATTGAATATGTAACTACTGCAGAGACTACAGGATTTATACATAAAACTTTACCAAGCTTGTCTAAGACAGATTATTACCATTATAGTAAGAAATATACATGTAATAGAAGGTCTGGTAAATTAGAACTACAATCACCCTATAAAGGTGTTGTTTGTGAAATAACATACAGTGCGGATTAATCTTGAGCGTTTAAACTTTTTTAAGTGCTCTTTTTTTTGTAAATTATAATGAAGACTATGATAAATAATTTTAAAAGACCAGATCTAAATGCTCCTAGATATAGAGAGAAAAGATTAGGGTTTTTAAATAAGCATTTAATTAAAGAGTTTAAAAATAAATATCCTCTTTATGCAAACATAGATAATGAGAAATTAAAAAAGATAATAAGAATATATAACAAAAGATTGTGGCATGGAGTAATTGAATATAGAGATGGTGTAGAATTACCTGATTCATTAGGTTATTTATTTATAGGAACTTGTTCTCCTTCAAAGACAGTTAATATGAATTATGGGTTATCTAATGAATATGGTAAAGCTTTACAAAACAGAAACTGGGAAACTGACGGAAATATTGGTAAGATTTTTTATACAAATTGGTCAGCTAAATATAAGTTTAAAAATAGAGAGTTCTGGAAATTTGAAGCAGTCAGAGATTTTAAAAGATCTATTGCTAAAGAGTATCCAGAAAATTGGACTAAATATATTAAGATGAAAAATGAATTTAAAGTTGCCCATCTTTATTCAGAAAAGCAAGATGAAGATCTTTTAAAAGATTATAATGAATTTGAAATGTAGTTATGGCAACAATAGGTGAAGTTATATCAAGAGTGCGTGGTCAGGTAAAAGCAGAAGTTCAAGATGCTTTTGTTACTGATAGATACGTATATAGTTTAATAGTTAAATATGCACAAGTTTTAATGAGAAGGCAAGATTTTGCCAATAAACTCATGAAATTTAATGCTGTATGGAAAGTACTTCCCTATATAGAATTAATTGAAGTTGACAAAGTGCAGGCACATTGTTCAGGAATACAGAGTGGGTGCATTATTAAAAGAAGTAAAAATAGACTTCCGGAAATGATAGAAGGTTATTGGGGTCCTTTAATTAGAACTGTAAGTTCAATTGATGGTTCAATTGAAGTACAACCAACTCAACCCGGTACATATACCTCCATGACTAAGACTACATCCTTTAGATATAATAAAACAAAATACTTCTGGTATTTAGACGGATATCTTTATTTACCAAATGTTGATTGGGATGCCATTCAATTGGAAGGTGTATTTGATGATGAAATAGGATTCTGGTTATGTGATAAAACAGAACAATGTTTACCAAGATATAAACAAAATATTTACATACCCGAAGCATTGTTTGCTGAAATTGAAACTCAAGTTGTAAATTCAATGTTAATGACTGTTAAGCTTCCAGCAGAAGATGGAGATAACAAAGTAAATGCAAATAGATAATGAGCGTATCACAAAAATATAGAACATTCAGTCAATTACTAGAAGATGTAAAAGTTGACTTTTCAAATTATGATCTGGAAGGTATGATTGAACCTCAGCAATTAATTAAAGTTGCTACAAGGGTAAACTATGATTTAGGTTTAAGAATTCATAGAACTAAAGAAGTTGTCTTAGACATTGAACATGGAAGGACAAAACTACCCCATGACTTTGCATATTTAAATTATGCCTTTAGATGTGGTGATTATACAATTGCGGATAGACCACCATCAGGAACTCATATAGAAACATTTAATGATGTACCTTATGTACCTGCTCCAGGTGAAGCTGGACCTTGTGATGATCCATCATGTAGAGAAGTTTGTGTAATTAAAACTTGTGATGACACAAATCAATTTCAATTAGTTCAAAGAATTAACCCTTCTAGGTATAGAACTTTTACAGCGTTTAGACCTCTAAGAATTCAGAATGTAAATGAATATACATGTGATTGTCCTAATGTAGGAGAACAGGCTTCTGATATAGCTGAAATACGAGATGGTTTTATGATTACTACATTTAAGACAGGTAAAGTTTATATTAGCTATCAAGGTGCTATGGAAGATCATAACGGTAACTTGTTAGTACTAGATCAACCTTATTGTAATGAATACTATGAATATGCTTTAAAACAAAGGATATTAGAAAATATGGTTTTTGCTGGTGAAAATGTAGTTAATCAAATGAATCTTATTGAAGGTAGATTACGTGCTGCAAGAAATAATGCATTAGGTTTTGTTAATACACCGGATTTTGCTGAGATGAGAAAAGTTTGGAGTTTAAATAGAAGGGCTCAATATCATAATTATTACAACATGTTTAAAAGTTACCCTTTAGATAATATTTAAAAATGGCTAAGAAAAAGAATCCTACGAACAGTAGCTCTGCAACAGAGACTAACACTTTTGTAAAAGGTTTAACCAAAGATATTTATCCAGGTTTACAACCTAAAACAATGTGGACTCATGCTAGGAATGCTGCAAATAACTCTATAGATGGAGATATAGGTGTAATTGGTAATGAGCCTGCTAACTTAGAGTGTGCAAGAATACCGTATACAGTAATTGGTACAGTTCATAAAAAAGCAGATACGTGGATAATATTTTCTACAGATGATGTTAATTCAGAGATAGGTTCTTTTGATGATAGTAAATGTGAATACAAAACTATAGTAAATGATAAATGTTTAAACTTTAATAGAAAGTATTTAATAACAGGAGCAACAAAAGAAAATTTTGATTGCACTTGGCAAGTGTATTTTGATGATGGTACAAATCCATCAAGATCTTTAAATATAGATGATATACCTTATAAGCAAATTGAAACCTCTACTCCAGGAGCAAACTGCGTTATATATCAAGATACTACAGATTTAGATTGTGAAAAAATAAGACTTGCACCATTAGTAACAACTCCATGCGTTAAACTATCTAAATCAAATAGTGGGGGTCAACTTAGAAATGGTACTTATCAAGCTTACATATGTTACGTAGAAAATGAACAACCAGCTAGTGATTATATTGGAGTTTCTAATTTACAGTCTTTATTCAACCATCAAACTACTGGAGGAGCATTAGAACTTGCGTTTAGTAATATAGATACAGATTATGAATTTTTTAGACTTGTTATAGTAGCATCATATGATGGACCTCCAATATCTGCTATAATGGGTGTTTATAGTACTGAAACAAAATTTCTTTCTATAGATTTTATATCTCCTTCTTTGCCGCCTGTAGAAAACTTTACTTCTTTATTTATGAGAAGTCCTGCATATGAAAGATCTGATTCTATGTATGTAGTAAATCAGTATCTTATAAGACAAGGTCCTACTGAACAATTTAAATTTAATTATCAACCGCTAGCAAATAATATAAAAACTCATTGGGTTGTTGCAGAGTATGATTCAGAGTACTATCATAAAGGAGGAAACAAAACTCAATTTATGAGAGATGAAGTATATTCATTTTTTATAAGATGGATATATAATACGGGAGAAAGATCATCATCTTACCATATACCAGGAAGAGCGCCTAAGTTAGCAGGTGTTAATGAATATAATCAAATTATTTCTGAGACTGGAATAAACGCAGGTCTTCAATCTTATCAATCTAATAATTTTGGAGTAGAATATAATTATCAAGTATTTAATACAGCAACACCTACAAATGTTGGATTAAATATACCTACTGATGATGGAGGTACTATTATTGCTAAAGGAGAAATGGCATACTGGCAATCTACAGAAAGATATCCAGCTACTCAACCAGAAATATGGGATACACTTTGTGGTGAACCTATTAGACATCACAGGATGCCAACTGAAGAAACAAATAATAATTTAGCGTTGTCTTCAACAAATGGTGAAAGAATTAGAATATTAGGAGTTGAGTTTTCTAATATTGAAAGACCTAAGTTTAATGATGGAACTTACATTCCTAATATAACGGGTTATGAAATACTAAGAGGATCTAGAGAAGGAAATAAATCTATTCTTGCAAAAGGTATATTCAGGAATATGCGTGAGTATAAAGTTCCTGATGGCGGATCTTTAGGTATAACAAAAGGGTTATATCCAAATTACCCATATAATGATTTAAGAGATGATGTATACTTCCATGATGGAACAGGTTCAGTAAACACAGGTTCATTTGCATTATGGGCAGTAGACCCTCAACCAAGAACTGATGGATGTGATAATTTTCAAAGTTCTAAAGATAACTACCCTCCATTAAGTGGTTATAAAAGAGATATATTTACATTTCACTCTCCAGAGTTAATGTTTACAAGACCATTCTTAAATGCATCAGAGGTTAGACTTTATGGTACATATTCCGGTCAAAGTGAAGGTTACTTTAAAGAATCAGAAATGCATCCGCAGAATAAGTTGATTAGAAATATGGCAGCTATTATATCTGCTATATTTGGTTTAGGATATGCAATAGCTCAATCAAGAGGTAAAAAGAAAACAGAGTTTAAAGAATCAACTGCTAGTTTAGATTGGTTTCCTGAAGTATTAGTACCGGGTGTTAATGCAATTGCTACAGGTGCTTCAGCTGCATTAAGTACAGCTGATGCATTGGCGAGTCCTGGACAATATCTTCTTAAACAACTTGAATTAGTTGGTGAAGGTACCTTTACTCCAGGAATAACTGAGGTTCTTCAGGAGTTTGTTGACAAGCCTATTAATATTGCTAAAAATATGACACCTGGATATAAAGGCGGTGAATATACTACATCATACGAAAATGATAGTGATATTGGAGCCTTACCTATACTTTTTAAAGCTCTTGCAGGTTGGGCTTTTAATAAAGGTAATATTGATTTTGGTGCTCAAGAGATTGTTGATTTAATATATAATGGATCTTCAGTTAGACAGTTTGCGTATAAGCACAACTCTCATGGATTCTTTACTAACCATACTCATGGAGTTAGTGGAGAAAGATTTAGAACTAAAATGTTAAAGTCTAATTATATTGGTAGTTCATTTCATACATTTAAGCCTGCCAATGTTAATTATAAAATTAATAATTTATTTAGACCAGATACTGTTGTAATTGGTACTGAACATCCGCTTCCAGATCCTGCTATTATTGATA
>TARA_R100001463_G_scaffold42850_4_pt1 | contig 14225 bp, 13 predicted proteins | sample TARA_R100001463 | Tara Oceans TARA_R100001463 (sample SAMEA2622242) | marine metagenome | biome: marine biome (ENVO:00000447); feature: deep chlorophyll maximum layer (ENVO:xxxxxxxx); material: "saline water (ENVO:00002010), including plankton (ENVO:xxxxxxxx)" | depth 40 m
TGGTGGTGGAGGTCTCTGTGCGCAACAATGGGTAGACCGTAATTTATTGATTAGTAATTTAATAGAAGTAGTATACAGATATCAACCATATTCTGATTTTGTTACTTCAATAACTACTAATCAATTATACATTGTTAGTTCTACCGGCCCAACTGTTAGTGTTCCTTATACATATAATCTGTATGCTAGTATTGCGTCTCCAACGTATTTATTAGGGTCAGTAAACATGACAGGAACATTAATTCAACTAATTGAAGCAATTGTAGCTGCTGTAAATACAAATACAGCAACTCACGGGTTTTATGCAGTACCAAGAACACATCCTTCTAATCCATTATTTGAAGGAGTAGACATCTATAACCTAGGATTTAAATATCCTTATGAAGTTGTAGTAACTACTGAAACAGGATGTACTACTACAATTACCCAAGTAGCTAATGATTTAGATTTTTCAACAGTAGGGAAATATTTAGATACTAAAAACTGTCTTACATATGATGAGATAGCAAAAATAGTATGCCAATTACGAGATTTATTAAAAGATTGTAATTGTTAATGCACAAAAGAGAAGACACATGGATACAAAAAAGATCAATCAAATTCTAATTTTAATTTGCTTAATTTTATTATTTATTGTATCTTTACAACGGTGTAATAATTCTCCGCTACAGGATGAAATTATTAGTACCACTACAGTTGTAGATACTACCCGCGTAACACATATTGATACTATACCTTTTTATAATATCATAGATAGTGTACGTTGGGTAGATCTTCCTGTTATTTCAGAAACAGTTAATACAGATAGTACTGAGTTTACTTATACTACTGAAGTATCTGATTCTTTAATAGATGGTAAGATCAATACAGTAGTTACAAATGAAGGCGAATTAGTAAATCAAGGATTTACATATTTACCAAAGTTTCCTAAATATATTATAAAAACAGATTCTATATTTGTTAATAAGGAAACAACAACATTAATTAAAAGACCTGAATGGCAAATATATGGAGGTGTAATGGTAAGTCCAGTACAGAATTTTTCTGTTATTGGTTCTATAGGGCTTAAGACTAAAAAGGATACTTATTATGAACTAGGATATGACCCCATTAATAAAAATATATTTGGCGGGGTTAAGTTTAAACTTTTTAAATCTAAGAAATAATGGGAAAATTTTCTACACACGTTCTACCTATTTTAAAAAGAGCTAGAGACGCAGAATTTTTAGTATCAGAAACTAAAGGAAGTAAATTTAGAATTAACGCACAAAGATTAACCGATGCTATTACTGGCTATTATGGTTTATTAACTGAATTTTATTATGGTGGTAATGCTACAACTACAACAATTACCGAAGCAGATATTAATAATTGGGTAGATGTTAATATAGATATTTATCAAGGACCAGAATTAAATGCTGGTTTATTTGATCGTAGACCTCCAGTAATGAAAGATGCTAGAGATAAAGGACATGACGGAACTGGACAAACAGGTTCTCCTATTGTATTTCATCTAGAAGGACTAACTACTCATGCCTTTGCTAACTTTAGAGCATCTATGTCTTTTAATCCTGAAGAAGATGAATCTCAATTAGAAAGTAGATTATTATTTAACCGACATTCTGGAACTACTCCTTCTGGAGATTTTGCTATTGAAGAAGTATCTTTATCTATGCAAAATGGGGCAGATATAGAGTATGTGTCTGAACCTATGTTATCTTTTTTTGTTGGTGATACTATTGATACAAATCACCCACATGATGCAGGGAAATGTAGATTTCAAATAAAATGTAATGTTCCTGGTACATTAAGTATTAGAGCTTTAACTTGGTATATTAATAAATAATAAAAAAGAAAATGGGAAAAGTAAAAATATACGGAGATATTAATAGTGGAGAAATTTTCTTTGAAGGTTCAGTAGTAGAACCTAAAGCATTAGGGACAGTAGAAGCCTCTTTAAAAAGTGATGAAGATAGAATAGTAATAGTTAGAAATGATAAATTTAAATCTGACGGAGTTACTAAAAGACCTTTATTTAAAAGAATGAATCCTACAAGGGTTAAAAATAAAGATGGAGAATTATTAGTTGCTACATTAGGATATAGTACAGCACAAGTTATTACTTATATTAATGAACAAGCTAATTTAGTAGGATCTACCGGAACTTCTACAGCTATTAGTACAACCGCATTTGATTTTAAATTAGATGTTAGAAATAATACAATATTAGTCTCTACTGGAGATTATTTTAATGTAAATGGAATTAAAGCTGTTTTAGCTAATGATAATACATTAACATTAAGATCAGAATACGGATCTAAAGATTATTATGTAAATATTAATCTAGCAAATGTAACTATTAATAGCGCAGCTTTAACTGGTACAAATGCAAATAAAATTAATCAATTAAACGCATTGTTTGCACAATCTGGTACATCTACAGGAGATCTTCCTGTTATTACATCTAGTACTACGGTAACTATGACCAAAGGTGATACATTAAATTATGAGTTAACAGCAACTAATGGTGTAGGATATGAGTGGACAGGTTTACCTTCTGGTATAACTCAAGTAAATGGTAATTTACGAAAGTTAATAGGAGGTGCTAGTTTAGCTGCCGGTACTTATACGTTTACAGCAAAGGCTATTAACTATAATGGTGCAGATACAGAAACAATTACATTAACAGTAAATGAACCCGCTTTTGCTAATACTAAATCTATTCTATGTGAACAATCAGATTACTTAGGTGCAAATGCAGCAGTATATCCAGAATTTGAACGTAGTGGTAATGGCTCAGGTTCTTCTGATGCTTGGTCTATTGCGTTATGGTATAAAGCAAATACAAATAATAATGGACAAGTAATCTTCTATTATGGAGGTAATGATACTGTAAATGAAGGACATTTTGAATTACGTCAAACTAATTTAAATAATGATACTGGAGATCACAAACGATTAAGATTACGATATGGAAGGAATACTAATTATATTCAAATGTCAACGCCGGCAGACTCATTAGTAGCAGGCACATGGAAACACATATTAGTAACTTATGATGGTGGAACTACAGGAGTAGCTTCTGGAAGTGTATCTGACTACTATTCTAGATTTAAAATCTATATAGACGGTACGTTACAAACAACAAGTGATTCTCATAATAACTATGGATATAATGGCGGTATTACAGGAGAAAATTGTAGAATTGGAAAATTAGTTTCTGGTAATACTTTAAGAGGAGCTAAAGTAGATGAGTTTGCTATTTGGGATAAAGATGTCTCATCTAATATAGCAAATATTTATAATTCTGGTGATGCTCATGACCTAATGTTATTAGGTACAAATAATACCCCAATAAAATGGTTTAGAATGGGAGATGGAGAAAACGATAGTTATCCTAATATTCGTAACTCTGCTGATGCAAGTGATACAACATCTGTAATGGTAATGTATAATCAAACTTCAGCAAATATAGTTACTGATGCTCCTGCTCCATAAAAATAAATAAAGCTCCTATCTACAAAGGTAGGGGCTTTTATATAAAGAAAAGATTGGATTTGTCAATAATTTTTCTTATATTTGTAAAATAAATAATAACCCACACACAATTTAAAAATTTAATAACATGAGTGAAGAAACAAGAAGATTACAAAAAATCTCTGCATCTAGAGGTGTTGTAATCGTAAATGATACTAATGCAGTATCTAGAACCTTTGACGCAGTAATGGCATTAGAAGATACAGTTATTGCTTCCTTAACAGTAGGAGGTACTAATGTACGAGCTAATTACATTACTACACCCGCTACAGCAATAAAGGCTGGAGCTTTAATTACAGGACATAATGGTGATACATTTGATGGAATCACATTAACAAGTGGATCTGTTTCAATAATACTATAAAACAAAAACTATGTACGGATATTATAATAACGCCTACTTCTTAAAGAAGTCAATGTTAGGCGGTGCAGTAGATTATACTGCCCAAGCTACTACGTTGGTTAGTGATTTCCAAACTAGAGTTGCAACAGCTAGTGGTACATTTGAAGACACATCTACATTAATTTCTAGTTTAGCTACTTGGTTAGGTGACGGTACATATGCCGCGGCTGATTTTATAGTTACTCCAAATGCATTTAACTTTGCGACTATATATGCACTTTTTCCACTGGATGCTACAAGAGATTTAGGGAGCGTAAGATCTACAACAGCTACTAGAGTTAATTCTAGTGGATTAATAGAAACTGTAGCTGTATTTATACCTAGAATAGATTATGGTGGAGGCACAGCAGTAATATTAAACGAAGCAGCATCTACTAATTTATTATTACATTCGCAAGATTTTGATAATACTTATTGGAAGAAAAACAGTTCAACTGTAACCGCAAATACAACTGTAGCTCCTGACGGAACAACAACAGCAGAAACGTTTGCATTAGGTGGAACTGATTTAGCCCGTGTATTTAGAAATAATACCACAACAGGTGGAAGTTCTGATACTACGTTTTCAATTTGGTTAAAAGGAACAGCTGGACAGACAGTTACACTAGAATGTGGGTCTGCATCTTCAGTTATTACTTTAACGGCTGATTGGGTTAGACATAGTTTAACTAATACAACTCATACTACAGCAACAACTGTAAGGGTAATTAATAGAGCTACTAACGGTAATAATGCAACTGACTTATATGCATGGGGTGCTCAATTAGAGCAAACATCTGCAGCTACAAGTTATATTGCAACTACATCTGCCCAAGTTACAAGAGCAGCCGATAATATACAGAAAGCTGGATTACCAGGAACAGGTAGTATTGTAGAAACATTTGAAGATGGGACAACTAATACAATTAATAATCCAAATACGTATTTTATGTCTCTAGGAAGAATTAAACACGTAATATATACCGCTTAATATGAATATCTACAAATTATCATACGACACTAGAAAAAAAGCTCTAAAAGATTTAGTAAAGAAAAAAGTTTACAATAAATCTTTATTAGGAAAATATTCTAAAGCAGACGGTATTGACACCGTTGTAGAATTAGGTAAGGTAGAGTCTGTAGAAGCTACTTACGATGAAAACGATATTGAACTTACACCAGCGGAATATTTTCCTGGTTATGGCTTTGATATCTTAACTACCAAAACAATAGATTTTGGAGAAAATGAAATAAACCCAGAAGATCCTAAGCATAAGTTTGCCGGGATTGAGTAATACACATTAATATGATTAACCGAATTTTACAAGCAGGCGTAGGGGAAGGAACATCAGACATAATGACTATTCTAATTACTATAATTGGAACAGTGGGTGCCGGAGGAGCAGTAAAATTGGTACAGCTTATCCTTCAATATAGAAAGGAAATGAAAGCAGCTGAAACTGCTCCACTAGATGAATATAGAGAAAGTCTAAAGTTACGTATAGAAAGTCTAGAAGAATTAGTAGTAACACTAAGACTTCATATAGAAGAGCTAATTAAAATGTACTCAGAAAAGATCTTAGTACTATCCACAGAAAATGCTACCTTAGTTGCAAAATTAGAAGCAGCGTTAGAAGATTTAGCATTATTACGTGAAGAGTTAAAAAACTTAACTAAAAAATAAGAATAAAGTGATGAACAAAGTGATGAAATTTTTAGCAAAAAAGCCCAAAGTTAGTTTAGCAGAATTTACAGAAGCAATTAAAGCTGCAAATGAAGCTCCAGAAAAACTGGACAAATTAGAGAAACAAATCAAAGATTTAGAAGAGAGTATTCTAAAGACTATTGAAGAGAATTGCTCTAAGCTTTTAAAATAAATTAAAAAAAATTGGTGTCAACCATGGTTTTAGTCAATATTTTTTGTATCTTTGTAAAAGAAGGAATAAGAAGTATTACGTATTAGTATTCAGAGGAGATATTAGTACAGATTATTTGTACCCTAAATTTGGGTATTTAACTAGATATGTTGATAGGGAACATATCATTATTTAAAACAATATGACTAAAGAGGCACTAAAAAAGTTTTTAATAAAGAAACCAGGTTACATTAAATCTGGTGCACCTAAAATTTCAAGATTATTTGATGTATCAATCAAATTAGCAAAAGAAGCTCGTAGAGCAGCAATTGCAGAAATGAATGATACAGAACCAATAGCAACACAAGATGCGTTATTTAAAGAGTTCTTAGAGTGGAAAAAGAATGCAAATCCGTTTAGAAAAGTCCCTACAGAAAGACTACCTAAACCATTTACAGGAGGAAATCCTGATAATGTACTAGTAATAGGAGATTTACATGAACCATTTTGTTTAAAAGAATATTTAAAATTTTGTAGAGAAATACAAGAAAGAGATAATTGCGGAACAGTAGTGTTTATTGGAGATGTGATTGATAATCACTATAGTTCATATCATGAGTCAGAAATGCAAACCTTTGGTCCAAATGAAGAATTTGAGGTTGCAAAAGCAAAATTACAACGTTGGTATAAGGTATTCCCTGAAGCTTACGTTACAATAGGTAACCATGATAGAATGGTACACCGTAAAGCAAAATCAGCTGGTATAGCAGATCAATGGGTTATAGATTACTCAACTGCTTTAAATACTCCAGGATGGAAATTTGTACACGAAGTAGATATATGCGGAGTGAACTATAACCATGGTGAAGGAGGTACAGCAAGAAGTAGAATGAAAAATGAACTTTGTCCTCAAGTACAAGGTCACTTACATTCACAGTTTTACATTGACTATTCTGTAGGAAGCCAACATAAAATATTTGGAATGCAAGTAGGTTGTGGTATAGACAGAACCGCATTTGCATTTGCATATGGTAAAAACGGTCCTAAACCAGTTATAGGTTGTGGGACAGTAACTAATAAAGGAAAACTTCCATGTTTATACCCAATGGAATTAAATTAATTAAAGAGATAAAATACAGGATGTGGGGTTCTGGAGAGGAGGGGTGCGTCTGAGTGCTCCTCCATTTCTCGTTTTATAATACCAACATTAAATGGCAACCTTTAACGAAATAAGTTATGATATCCTAGAGATATTAAAAAACAATCAAATTAGTGATGATACAGATATTAGCTTAGAGCATATCTTATATCACGTAAACAATCAACGAGCACTTTTCTTAAGAAATGAGTATAATAAACCAGGTCGTAAAATAGATCCACATCTAATATCAGACTTAGGTTGTTTAAAACTTATTGAAGTAGATGCTGCAGAATGTTGTTCTGTAGATATTGGTTGTATAGCTCTAAGAACAGAGAAAAAATTACCTGCATTATTAGAACTACATAGTGGACCAGCAATACAAAGAGTAGGCCCAGTAAATAAATTGGATACACCATACTCCGTAACAACAGGAACAGTATCTAGTTTTAGAAAATACAATAAATATACAGGTAACGATATTCAAGCAGTGTATTTAAATGATTATATCTATATCATTGCTTCTACACCGGCTGATCAAGGTATTCAGTATATTAATGCAAGAGTAATTGCAGCTGATCCATCAGATTTATTAGATTATAGATGTGATTCAACTAGTACACCATGTTTTAGTTTTGATGATCAATATCCAATAAATAACTGGATGATTCCTTATATTAAGGAACAAATATTAAAACAATTTGGAATGAGTTTACAAATTCCAAAAGATGACGATAACAACGCAAAAGATAACATTAGTAAATAACGCTTATGGCTAAGAGGAAAGGGAAACAATCTGAGAAATATAAAGCGCATATTAAAAGTGCTGAGTTTTATCATCACTATAGTATAATGCACTTTAAAGGACATGACAAAAAAAGAAACAGAGTCCTTATAGATAGAGACAGCGCATTTTATGTAGACTACTCTACTTACTGCAAAGTAATAGATTCTTTTAATAAACAACTAAGAGATGAAATACTTTATAATTCATTTGACTTTAATATGCCATATAGACTTGGTTTATTAGGTATACGTAAAAAGAAACTAACACCTTGGATAAATAAAGAAGGAGAGTTAGTAAATCCGTTACCAATAGATTGGAAAGCCACTATGGACTTATGGGAAGTTGATGAAGAAGCAAAACGTCTTAAGAAACGTGTAAGACACTATAATGAACATACAAAGGGTTTTATCGCCCAGTGGTATTATTCAACTACCAAAGCTACTTATCAATGGAAGAGTGCTTACTCTTTTATACCATGTAGAACAGCTAAATTAGATTTGAGTAAGATACTAAAAGATGAAGACAGTAAAATTGATTATTACTTACTTTAAAATAAAATAATGCTTGGAAACGGAAAATATGTATCTATAGAACCAGTACTTGCAAAAGTATACCGGGATATGGGTATGACAGATGGTCTAGATATTACAGACGCAATTGAGTGGGCAGGTGAAGCTATGGAATTCATAGGTGCAACTGTTTTCTTAGATGAAAAAGTAAGATCTTTAGACGTAGTAAATTATAAAACCAAATTACCAGTAGAACTACACTACATTAATACTGTAGCTGGAGTAGATATGAAAATAGATAAAGACGAGTGTGATACTAAAAACATATCTTATAAAGCTATGCGTTACACAACAGATTCTTATCATCACTGGAGATGTGGTTTTTCAGAAGATTCAGATTGTGATTCTGATTTGACTTACACAGTTAATGATGATTATTTATTTCCTAATTTCTCTGAAGGAAAAGTTTTAGTATCTTATATGGCTATGCCAGTAGATGATAGAGGTTATCCAAAGATACCAGACGATGTTAAATTTAAAGAAGCAGTAGCTTCTCACATTAAATGGAGATTAGGTTTTATTAAATGGATGTCAGGAAAAATGCCTGGAGCAGTGTATCAAAAACTAGAACAAGATAGAGATTGGTATATTGGAGCAGCTCAATCTAGAGATAAAATGCCTTCAGTAGATATGGCAGAATCAATTAAAAATAATTGGCTGAGATTAATCCCTAAGATTAACCAGCACGGAGATGGACATAAGTCTGCAGGAGAAGCAGAAAAAAGAAATACACTTAACTCATAGTTATGGAAGGAAAACAAGGATACCTTAAAGGGATGAATCAAGATAGTTCTTACTCTAAACGAGATAATAACTCTTACTATTCTGCAACGAATTTTAAAGTTGTTACTGATGGAGGTTCATCTTCTGGATCATTGGAGACAGAAAAGGGAAATAAAATATCATTTAAATTACCAAATGTAAGCGAAATGACGTTAACAGATGGTACAATTATACCGGCTCAACATGATTTACACATTATTGGGTCAACAACGTTAGTTGATGAAATTATTATTTTTTCAACTAATGAGACATCACCTACTCCTAATGGATATGGGCAAATTTGGGTATGTAAATATGATGAGGCTACAGATACTATTATAGGTATAGATGCTGTTACAAATGAATTAGTAGCAAGTTCACATTTAATTTATAATCAAAAACTTAGTTTTTCTACAGACTACCGTATAGGTAGAGCTATTGCTTTATTTGAAACGGAAGAAAAGAAACGTGTATATTGGACAGATAATTATAATCAAGTTAGAGTTTTTAATTTAGCAGATCCTAATAGTTTTGATGTACCAGTAGCAACAGTTGATTTGTTTCCAGGAGTATCATTAGCACAACCAACAGTAACAGGAGTTATTAATGGTAGTATTACGTCTGGTACACAAATAGCAGTAACATATAGATTACTTAAGGCAAGTGGTGGAGAAACAGGCTATGCGCCTCCAACACCAATGTACCCACTAAATCAATCATCTACAGATGCTTTTTCATATTCTTCTTTTGCAGGAGGTGGAACTAGTGCAAGTAGAGGATTATCTTATTCTATTACTGGTTTAGATACTACATATGAAGCGGTTCAGCATATTGCAATACTTTATAATGCAGATGGTACGTTAGCTAATATATGGCAGTTTAAAGAAGAAGGTATTCCAAGTAATGGATATGTAGAAGTAGCTGTAACAGAATTAAATGAGACTGTAGCTACTATTATTCCATTAGAAGAGTATGCAATAATTAATAAGGGTTTTGATACTGCTAAAGATATTGAAGTACAAGGAAATAGATTAATAGCAGCAAACATTGGTACTAAAGATTTTGCTTTAGATGAATGGGATGCACGAGCTTATAGATTTAATGCACCAGGAGGACAGTATACTCCAGTAAGTCCAGTACAAGATGCACCGTCAACAACTGGTTTCCCAGTTGCTTTATTACAAGACTCAACGGATAATACGCAAGATGTAGTATTACTAGGTGGAACGGCTACTCCAGATTGGGATTCTGTTCCAGAAAAACATGATGCTATTAATATTCATAACGACGAAGCAAACGCAGATTGGTTTACGGCAGATCAAACTTATAAATATCAAAAAGATGGTTCAACATTAGGAGGGTCTGGAAAATTTGTTAGTTATAAATTTGTAACACAAGGAGTTAGTGGCCATACATGGCGGCTAGGTTTAGGTACAACAACTGCTCCGGAGCACTATACTCCTCAATATTTTGATTATGGTACTGCGCCACTTTATTCTGGAGCTTTAGAAGCAGATGGAAGTTTAAAACCAATCTATAGAGAAAACCAAACAGATACAATGTCTGCGCCGTGGGCACATGCAAATTTTTCTGGTTACTCTAGAGGAGAAACTTATAGATTTGCTGTTGTTCTTTATGATAAAAAAGGAACAGTAGGATTTGTAAAATGGATAGGAGATATTAGATTTCCCGACGCAAGAGATAAGGGAGGTGCTTTTAATATCTATACATCCGTATTAACTGAAGCTACATATGGTACTGTATATTTACAACAATTAGGGATTGAGTTTACCGTAGATGTAAGTACGATTGCTGATAAAATTAGTGGTTACTCTATAGTAAGATTAGAAAGAACTACAGCAAATAAGAAAAACCTAGGTAGTGGAATACATATGTTCTATGATGCAATGCAAGAAGATTATTCTAATACTATAATGCATAGCTGGTATATAAGCGGTTTAGGTTTAGGTAGTGGGAATCCTGCTAATGATCCTTTTGAAATGAGTTGTAGAGTACATCTTGATGGAAGTAATGATAATGTATTAATGCATTTACATGATAAAATTGATATTTCTGCTTATGGTTATCTTACACCAAAGTGGAGACGAATGGGATATTTGATTAGTCCATTAGGACAAGTAGATCAATCTTATGGTTATAAAGCAGGAGATTATATAGAACATATTTGTCACGCGGGAGCTTATGCAACAACCTATTTAGAAAATCCAGGAGGTCCTGGTGGTGCCGGAGGAGACTCACAAACAGGAGTTTATTATAAAATTTTTAGCTCCCAAGATATAGCAGCGTATGAAAACGCGGTAACAGATAGAGTAGAAGTAAAATATGGTCAAATACTAAGACCAGGAGAAATTATAAGAGCTCCACATCCATTATTACCGTCTTTGAATCCAGTACCTATTACTTATGATCTTGCTGGTAATGGGCAAGATAATAATCCTGGAGTACATAATAGTTCTTATAGTAGACATAATACTACTTTTACTGGTGGAAGTAAAGAGTTACATCCATTAGGAATAGGAAATACTAAACTATTTTATCAACTAAATACTGAAGAAATACCTGGGTCAGGAATAACAACTACTACTCCACATATGGCTACCGCTGCACATAGTGGAGCATTTTGGTTTAATGGAACTAGGAATTACCGTAATCAATCAGGAGGACCTGGACTACTTAATGGGGTACTAGTAGACTTTGCTGGTAACAAGTACAGTAATGCGCCTATGGTAGGAAAATTAGTTAGTTATAGAAGATACTTAGAAAATCAGTATGGTGGTAATAGTTATGAAAGTAGAAGTACAAATGAGTACTTATACATAGGGCATTTTCAAATGACTAAAGATTTACCGGCTGCTAATAATTTAAGTACTAAAGTATTTGGTGGAGATACATATGTAAACTATTATGACTCTGAACAGATAGAAGCTTATAATGATGATGCAATGCCTATTCATACAAATTACAAGCCTCAAGATACCAACAGGTTATCAGTAGCAGTTTGTGTACCATGTGAATCTAGTGTCAACACAGAAATGCGAACAGGAAACGTATGGCGTAGAAATAGAACAGACTTTACTTCTTATTCACAAAATAACAATTCTATTTATGCTGGTTGGATGGGAGAAGATAGAGTACAAAAAAAGTACTTTGCAGAAGACTTTTTAAGTCAGTTTGTAGAAAATCATCCTAACCAATTATGGGCTTCTGATACTAAACTAAATGGTGAGTTATTTGATTCTTGGCGTAGATTTCCAATTGCTAATAAAACAGAGGTAGATGGAATATACGGACCTATAAATAGAATCTTATCATTTAAAGATAACTTAATGTACTATCAAGATAGAGCATTTGGTATTGCTTCTTTAGATGAACGTAGTGTAATTAATGATCAATCAGGTCAATCATTAGTATTAGGTGAAGGAGGTGTATTCCCGGATTATAGATATTTATCTACAAAGACCGGAACAATACATCAGTTTTCAGTAGTACCTACAGATTCAGCTGTGTATCATTATGATGCAAGACAAAAGAAGTTTATGAAATATGCTGGTGGCGTACAACCAATATCAGATTTAAAAGGATTAAACAGTTGGTTTGCCGCTAATATGAATGGTAGTTTAAGTAATGTAGATAAAACACTAAGAGCAAATGGATTAAGTATACCTTTAGGAGTACATGGGGTATATGATCAACGATATAATAGAGTGTTGTATACATTCTTAAATGATAACAAAGTTTATCCAGTAAACTATTGGGTAAATCCTAATGCATCTTTTGGAAGTGGTTTAGGTAGTGATAATTATTATGTTATACCTGCTGGTTCATTTACAATGAGTAATGGTACAGTTTATTATAATGCAACAGAACAAACAGTACCTGTATCTCAACCACAAGCAGAACCAGATTTTTATGATCCAGATAAATTTGAACCAAAATCTGCACCTAATATAACATTAAGTTATAATGAAATGTTAGGGGCTTTTGAAAGTTTTTATGATTATCATCCAAAAATGTATTTAGAATATGGTAGACGTTTGTTTTCTGTAGATCCTAATAATCCTAATGCTTTGTATCAACATAATGCTGGTACACCTGGTGAGTTTTATGGAATAAAATCAACGTCAGAGTTACATACTATCTTTACGCAACCGGCAGATGTAAATAAAATATGGAATAACATAGCATTTGTTAATGAAGCATATGATGCTAATGGTAATGATCTGTATAACGAAACATTTGATACTATGCAGTTTAAAAACAATTATCAAGACACTGGTGAAATAACTATTACGTCAGATAATATGAAACGACGCATGAGAACATGGAGAGCAGCAATACCTAGAGAGACTGATAAAGAGTTATCTAGAATGCGTAATCCATGGTTAGAGATGATTTTGAAATATAACAATGATAGTGGAATTAGAAAAGTAATACATGATGTCATTTATTCATTTACACCAACAAAGCTATAACATTACGTAAAATAATAAGTTTTATTACACAATAAAATAAGTTTAAAAATAAAAGGGAATATCTTTGGATGTTTCCTTTTTTTTATTTATCTTTGTACTTATTCAGTACAAAGTTAGACATAACCAAATATATTATGAAAAAAAATAAAAAAAATGTTTCAAAGAAGATGCCTAAGAACGTTAAGGGTTCTATGCCATATTTCTTAATAAACAGCGCAGGAGAGTTTATAGAAGTAGACTCTAGCGGTAAAAGAATTAACCTAGGTGGTAAAAAGAAATTTGCAATGGGTGGATCTACCATTGGTGGTCCAGTTACGGATGAGCCTGGTGCAGGTATGAATCTTGACGCAATAAGCGGCGCAGGTGGAACAGGCGGAGGTGGAGAAGCAAGCAGTACAAGTTCTGCTAAAACAGCTTCCGCTATAAGTTCAGGAGCTTCATTTGCAGGTGATACAGCAGCCTCATTTCTTGATGCAACTGAAGAAAAAAATGAAGTTAATGCAACTAATGAAACTTGGAGTGGAGCGCTTTCAGGTGCAGGTACAGGAGCTGGAGCAGGTGCAACGATTGGTAGTGCGTTTGGTCCAATAGGAACAGTAGTTGGTGGTGCTGCAGGTGCAATCATTGGTGGTGTAACTGGAGGGTTATCTGCAAACAAAGAAGCACAAGAGAAAAAAGAAGAAGTTACAGCTTATAATGCA
>TARA_R100001463_G_scaffold5694_1_pt1 | contig 14223 bp, 14 predicted proteins | sample TARA_R100001463 | Tara Oceans TARA_R100001463 (sample SAMEA2622242) | marine metagenome | biome: marine biome (ENVO:00000447); feature: deep chlorophyll maximum layer (ENVO:xxxxxxxx); material: "saline water (ENVO:00002010), including plankton (ENVO:xxxxxxxx)" | depth 40 m
AATATCCCCATCACTATTATCTACCCCTACACTCCAAACAGTTCCACCTGCTTCAAAGAACATACCTGCATCTCCCGAACCTGCATTTCCAATCTTAAGAAGTGGGAAAGTGCTACTATTATTTTTTTGAAGATATAATTCAGCAGTACCATGAGGCGCACCACCTATACCTACTTTGTCGGCTAATCTTGTAATAGCACTTTGATGCGCAGTAGTTACAGTAGCGGCAGTACCACTTGCGTTTCCTGTTAAATCTCCTACAAAACCACCACTTGAATAGAAGGCTTTATTTACGGCTAATCTATTGTCTGAGTGAACCCATGTCAAAGTAGGTACAGTACCGGAAGACCAAGCACCAAAGGTTAAACCTGCCCCATTAGTAGCGGAAGAAGTAGTAGCCCCTTTACCTACTGTAATATTCAAATCTTCAACATCAAGTGTAGCGGTATTTAGTGTGGTAGTAGTGCCATTTATAGTTAGATTTCCTGTAATAGTAGTATCTTTATTTAGTTGGATATTATCATGTTCAAAAAGTGCTACTAATTCTTCTCCCCCCGAACCTGCGGTAGAACTGTTTGCTTTTATTTTTATATTTCCGCTTGGCGCTCTATTGTGTAAAATAATTGTACCATTGTTTACGGACATAAAGTTTCTTTCATCACCGTTAGTATCTCTATATGTCATTATAGGTTCTTCTCCATCTCCCGCACCTTCACTTGCTAGACCCCATTTAATACTACCATTTTTTTGAATAGTAAGTAATTCTTGACTTGTACCGTAAAACTTAGCAATATCACCATTTCCGTCTTGTTCTACTCTAAGTGTTTCAAGCGAATTATTGTCTAATTTAAATTTGGCTCGACCATCGGTAGTTATAAAACCACCGGCAGTAATAGTGCCTGTTGTGATATCGTTAGCATCATTTTTTAGGAAAGCATCATCTACATCAAAAGTAGTACCGACTAATGAAATATTAGTACCTGCTGAATAGGTTGTGTTAGTATTAGTATCTGTAGAAAATATTGTGATAGTAGAATCATCGCCTCTTGCTACAGTTGTAGCACCACTACCTACAAACTTTACATCATCTGTGCTTGAATCGCTTCCTGTCAAACGTAGTTTTGTACCACTTGAATTTACTACACTAGTAGTATAAGTAGTACCTGTACCACCACCACCTGCGGTTGCCGACCATTCAAGTTTGCCGCCTGTTATTGTTAAAACATCTCCATCACTCCCATAATTACTTCTGTTAGTACTCAATACATCATGATACTCTTGTTGAGGTAGCAAAGTTTTACGAGTTCTATAAATACCATCCGCTATTTGTGTAAAGTTCCAATCACCGTGAATAGTCGGTCTTTGTACAGACTGTATTTCACTACCTTCGATAGCAGTTGTATCCGGCCCATATAATCTACCGCCGGACTCAATCTCTAAATGGTTACACGACAATATACTAGAAGCAGGTAAAATAAATTTTTTATTAGCCGCATAACCTATTATAATTTTATTATATTTAGTGCTAAAATCAAATACAGTATTAACTCCAAATTTATAATGAACAGTATCTCTATATGACCCGCTAACAGGAAGATAACTAGTAGTAGTTACAGGAGTAAATCTTACGGTACTATTACCCCAAAAGAAAGTATCAGTTAATATAATCAAATTACCTTCTAAATTAAAAGTTTTATCAAAGTCGGCTTCGGTTTGTCTAGCAGGACTAATTTTAAAATTAGCATCTACTGTTAAGTTTAGAATATCTACAGTCGGATAAGATATAGTAGATAAATTATTTAAAGGCGCAGTAGCGCTTAAAGTACAAGTATTACTACTTGCTACACCCTGTAAATTAGGATAAACACCGTTAGTTAACTCTAAAGTTATATTAGTGCCGGGTTCAAATTTAAAAGTAAATCTACTCCTATTAGTACTATTACTAAACATACCATGTTCTGCGGTATTTAAATCTGTATCTATAGAAGAATCAAATTTAATATAGGTGTTATCTGAATTTACCGCTCCTGTAAATTTAATAGTAGCATCATGTGAGGCTTGTAGACAATTAGCCTTTTTAATGAATAGTCCACCCACACCTAAAGTTAAAGTAACACTAGACCCTACAAACTGTACAGGAACAGAAGACGAATAACTAGAATGAGCATCAGCCCTTTCTATAATAGTTAAACTTTTAAAAGTAGTATTAGCAGTTATAAACATAGCATTTACATTTAAAGCACTGTTACCATATTGACCTACTATTACATCGTGTGCTGATAAATCTCCACCATTCCAATTACCATTACTTATTTGTGCGCCGCTTGTAGCATGGTCTGTCCAAGAACTTTGAGCAGTAGGGTCAGTACTACTACCTTTCCAATAAATTGTTGCCATAATCTAACCCCCTAATTAGTGGGGTGAATACTACCGCTCAATTGGCTTGTTGTTGTGCCACCCACTCTTGTTTTTGTGGCTTTGACTTTGAACGCAGAACCACCTTTTTCTTCTATTGCCGCCATAGCCTGTGTAGCAGACTTCTGAAACGAATTTAGTTGTGCGGCAAATCTTATATCTTGTGTTCCTCTTTCTTTTTCGGGAACAAAAGTAGGTATAGTATCTATTAATACTCTTAGACAATCTACCGCTACAAGAAATTTTATAGCAGATTCTTTTAAGGTATCACTAGGAGCATCATCAGATGTAACTCCTACATAATCAGCCTTACGTGCTTTTTTATTAACTTCAGCAGTACGGATAGTAATGTATTCTGTAATTGTTCCTTCAACTAACCCTCTAGGTCTGTTGAGTAAATCTCTAATTTGTGATGTCGTTACTGCCATGTTGCCACCTACTATCGTAGTCCGATGGTACATCTATAACAATAGCGTCTTTTGAAGGTTTGTTTGTTCTACCTAAGATGAGTACTAAACGGGTATTAATTATACTGTCAGCCATATCACTATTAGGCATCCAATATAATTTATCTTTGTTATCCAATAACGATATAGGGTGTTCAGCATATAACTTATTTGGATTTTTTAATAATCTAAAAAGAAAGCCTTCGCCGCCTTTCCAATATTGTAATCTGTGTTTCATATCTGCTATCTTTGCAGAAGCAGGTACTTCTATCTGTGCTTTCTTTAAATCCTTAACTAAGGATGCTTTGGAAGGGTTTGGCATACTTCTCACTCTTTCTTTGCTTTCTTCTTAGAAGCCGCTTTTTTCTTAGGTGCGGCTTTCTTTTTAGCAGGTTCAACAAGTTTCATAACTTGCCTTTTACCAACCATTGATACTTCCCATAGTCCGGCTTCGTCTTCAAATGTTTCCACTTAAATCACCTTAAAGATGGTAGTAACCTGTAACATAAACGTGTAAAGCAGGGTTATCTGTATTTCCACCTGTAGAAGTAACTTTAAGAGTACCACCTGCGGCAATTTCCATATTAGCGTCATTGATTTCTCCCGCTCTTACAATATCTCTATCATCAGCAGAAGCAATTGATATAGCGTCGGTTATTTCACTACTACCATTAAAGACTTGATAAGCGTCGCTTGTTGTTCCATCACCACCTACTAGGATTGCGTGTGCGTCTATAACTGTAAATTTTCTTTCCATAGTTACAGATACCGAGTTAGTACCGCCTGTAGCAGTATCAATTCGTAGTACAACAGGTATGAATCCGAAGTTTTCTCCGTCATCCATAGCCCTAACAAGGCGACCATCCATTACTGCTTGTAATTTTCTGTTTTGTGGCATTCAAGTTCCCCCTTAAGCCACGCCTGTTATCTTTAGAATTCTGTTATTTGTTCCGGCACTTGCACCATCTTGGTGTTCGTGAATAACTGTTCCCATAAAAGAAGTTAATAACCAATCATATCCTATACCCGGAAGACGAGTTAATTCTGTCTCCATGAAACCTTCTCCGTTGTATTGGAAGAATTCTGCACTTTCTGAACCGGGAATCATTAGGATTGCAGTATTTGCTACTGAGGAATCCCTTGAGTAGTAAACTGTTAAGTTTGCTATTCTTCCCATGTGGTCTGCCAAAGATTCTACGACGTTACCAAACAATTGTGTGTTTAGCATAGCGCTTCTCTTTGAAGCAGGAAGGATAAGAGCCAATGGCTCGTCACCGGAAACTCTAGCGTTAGCAAAGATTAAATCCATAGCGGCCAAAAGGTCGCCTTCTTCATCTGCACCTGCACTTCCGAATGTTGAGGAAGCCGCTAATGTTTGTCCTGCACCTGCTACTAGAGCAGATAAGATAGTAGCATCAATTTTGTCAGCCCTTGCACGAACTATTCCTAATTGTTGCCTGTCAATGTTTTCCCATGATTCTCCACGTAGTCTTACGGAGTCCAAGAAAGTAACTCTACCTTGTCCTTTTTGTAGTTTTGCAGTATAATTTTTTGTACCAACATTTGTTGGGTCAACTATTGCGTTATCATCTAATGGGAAAGAGAAACTTCCGTTAACTCCTGTATACCATTTGAAATCCATCCATGGAACGGAGCGAACTCCTACCACTTTTGTTCCAACCGCTATTGTGGTTGATTGTAATTGGATGAAGTCTCTTAGAGTTTGCTCTATAACTGCATCGCCTGTGCTAAATGGGCCTGTTGCCGCTTCTACTTTTAATATATTTTCTAGTGTATCATTTGCCATTCTTAATCATCTCCTTATATGTGTCCTACTCCGCTACAAAGTACGGGAATTAAATGTGTTCCGTCATCGTCACTACCGCTTGCGAAACCTGTTCCTAGATATATACCTAATTGTTGACCGGAAGCATCTGCGCTATCAAGAGCAAGTCCGCCCGCTCCACAATAAACAGGAAGTCCTGTTGTAAAAGTTTGGCTTGCTTTAGCACGAACATATAATAGTCCGTTACAAGGATAAAAAGAAACTGATGCTCCTACTGTGAGTAATTGTACTCCTTCTGCATCTCTTTCTGATTCTCCTGCTGAAATTCCTACTGGTAGAACATCTCCACCTGCATGAAGTCTAACTGTATTGTTAGTACTATCATGTCCTAGTATATATCCTGCTCCTACTACAGGGCCGACTGTTGCCACTCCGCCTGTAGCCATCATATTTCCATCTATTGTATCCATCATATTCGGCATCTTAGTTCATCTCCTTTACATCTTTGTACATCGGTGCTTTCATGGTGGACTCATCGCCGGAAAGTGTTCCATTCCATGCTCTAGCCCATGCGTTCCAACATCGAGAGTAAATATCTTCAGAAGATTCTACAAGAACTCCATTCAAGTAGTTTGCTACTACAGGTTCTTCTTTCTTTGTTTCTTCTGTTGCGATAACAGTTGGTGTCTCATCTATAGGTTTCATTTCTACAGGTGTTTCTACCGGATGGGATGATTCCCATGATGCTATCAAAGTCTTTAGTGTATCTGCTTGTAAGTCATCATGACCGGACATTCCCATTTCTGATGCTTTTGATACTAAAGCCAATCTTTCGTCTTCAATTCTTTGTGATTCTATTGCCTCGTATTCGTTGACACGACTGTTAGCCATAACTAAGTCAGCCTTCAATGCCTCGATTTCTGCGGCGTAATCAATTTCTGTATTATCTATTTCTTCTGTCATAGCCTTCACCTTTTCTGCTTCGCTGATTATCGTAGAGTTTGAATGACTTATAATAGTTGCCTCGACAGAAGCACTATTTTCTATTTTAGTAATCTTTTCTATATTTGCTCTAGGATAAGCCGGCCTATATACAATCGCCAAATGGTCGAATGTAAAATCTTCTCCGAAGACTATGCCGTTCTCATCAGCAGATACAGGAATACCCGAACCACCTATGCTTACTCCGTAATCATCTCTCAACCAAAGACCGGACTCGGCGGCTTCAAATAATTCTGTTCTCAATACGTGTGCTATATATCTAACTTCATAACCACCGGCTATTGTTGGAAGGAAGGTAGCAGATTTGATATATCCGACATTTGCCATATCTACTCCACCATCCGTATTCCTGTCGAACCCTGCCCCACCTTCTTTTGGGTTGGGATGATTTAATGTTAAATCTGCTCCTTCCATCTGTCGAGCCACTTTTCTTGCGCCTTCAGATGTAATAGACCATTTATTTTTATTCATACCTTCGTGGAAAGCAACCCCACTTATTTCTATAATAGTATCTCCTGTACTAGCCTCTACAAAAGTATTAGTATTATCTATTGTTAAGTCTAAAGTAACTGCAACCTTTTGACAAGTACCGTTAATCAATTGCTCCCCTATACCACAAGCATCTTCTGAAGAATATCTTTTAATATATCCTGCTTCTTCTTCTTTCTTATAACCATATCCTGCTTCGTGGTCGTCTTCATCGTGAGGTTCGTTTTGGTCTTTAAATGTATGACCTTCGTGTGCTTTCATACATTGTTCTTTAGAATATCCTGCCGCTTGACATCGTGACATATATTCACCGTGAGTTTCATTAGATTTTGGTGTAGGTTCTGCGGCTTTTTCAGATACATTCATACATTCTCCTTGTTCGGCGCATTTTGCCTGTGTTGTACAAGAAGAACACACATCGTAATCTGCTTCTGCTTTCTTTTTAATAGGAATGCAATTAGGTACTTTGCGACCATTCTTCATTTTCATACCGTATTGTTCATAACCTTCTGTACATGGGTCATCTTCTCTTTTTGCTTCGGCATTTTCTTGGCATCCACACCCCTCGTTTGCTTCTACTTTCTTTCCGCCACGCCATTGTCTACAAGACCAATATCTTGCTTTCCATTTTGGGCCGGGAGAATCACAATTGTGACGACTTCTAAATGCTTTTCTTCTAGCAGGGTCATCTCTTTTGATTTCCATGTTAGGGTCGCCAAATCTTACTATAACTACTGTTCCGCTACCGTTTTTTGTATAAACACCGAATTTTTTATTTGCTCCGGGTGTTCTAAAAGGTTTGTTAAGAGTTACCTTTCTACCTTGATATTCTGCGGCTATTGCGTTTTGGTGTTCATCTACTGTATGCTCATTCCAATTTTCATACGCTACTACTTCTCCGCCACAACCGCATCCGCAAGACATGAAGTGTCAAGACAATTGGTGTTTTATTAAGTTATCTTTTATCCCACCACATTATGATAGAATCATATATAATAATAGGAAAATATACAACCACTAATGCAAATAGACCTAAACAAAGGCTAAAGTAATCTCTATACGTTAAGATTGTAACCACTCCCAAAATTGCCAAAGTATTGCTAATAAAGAGGCTAAACTAATTAAAAGCATACGCACATTACCTACAAGGCTATCTAAGTCTTCCACGCAACTATCAAGTTCTTGGATGACATTTTCTTCTTCATTGTTGTCACTGTTCACACGTATACATGAGCAAAGTGTTTTAGAAATATTACTTTTTCTTACCCGTTTTAGATGGCTTGGATTCATCAAAGTCTGCGTAATCAAGGGCTTTATCGCCTAGTTTTGCAGTTGTGTTAAACTCATCCATAGCCAATTCGTGTTTTTGTTTTAACGCTTCCATAGTCAATTCGTGCTTGATTCTGTGTTCTTCTAACATTCTTACATGAGACTTTTCCGCTTCTGTAGCATTAACTTCTGCTTGTAGTTCTTCCGGTAAGATATTAATCTTAGCACTTTCTTTACCCTTAAATAAATCTAATACATTCGTAATAATCAAAAGTGCCGGCCCACCAAGTAGACCTATAACTGTTAATTGTGAGTCTGTTATGTCTCTTTCCTCTACTATACTAAAGTAAGATGCAGTAGCGGCTATTATAACCCAAGCCAATACTACGCCTAACCCAAACACCAACATTAACTTATCATTAGGCCCGCTAGACTGTGACATGAATAGTATAGATACGAGATGACTTATCAATATTGTTTATTAAAGAGTTTCTAAATCACTAGCGCCGGGTTGTGAGTTTTCGGCAGGTAGTTCTCCTACGTTTGAAGAGTTATTGCCTTCTTGTCTTTCGTCACCTTCTTTACCTATAGTAGGTAAGTTTAGTGCATCTAAGCATTGATTAAGTGTTAAGATACCGTTATTGTACCCCATACTGACTCTTTGCATAACATTTAGTGGAGTTTCACTATCCATTGTATCAAAGCGAACTACAGGTAAATCAGATTTTTTGTACGGTATATTTAATAAATCTAAATGTAGACTAAATAACTCTCTACAAGACTCGGCTAGTATTCTGTGCATACGGCTAATTGCTTGAACTGCCCACAAGTTAGCATTAAATGTTGCCGCAAACGTAGAGCCGCTTTCTTGTCCTGCCGCTACTCTAGGTACTTGCAGTACCGCAGATATGTCTGCGTTAATAGCATCTAAGAAATCACCGCTACTTGGTAGAGCGTTTTCTAAGTTAACGTGGTGCAAAGAAACATAATGAGGCAAAACGGGTATTTGGTCGCCACGTAGCCCTTCAAACAGACCGATAACCTCATCCATAATATGAGATAATCTTGCGCTTTGTTCTGCGGGGTCTTGTATATGCTCTATAGCAGATTTATCAATAGTAATAAATTGTTTTGTCATACTGTCTTCAAGTGACAAACGGTTGTTTAAACTGTTGTATTTCATTCTAATTGCTTGCTTTAGAGAAGAAAAACGAGATGCGCCCCATATACCGTATGTCTTTCTAAGCCTATTGTCAACAAACCAATTACTTCTGTAGTCTATTTTTATGTGTAGTATTTCTGATGCGGGTATTTCTCTAGCATTTAGTTTCATTTCTCGCAGTAAATACTTGTCTGCGTTAATAATAGGAGAATCTTCGGTAGCATCAAAGACAGAATTTAATCCACCTCTTTCATCTACTATAGTAATTTGTTTTACGGGTAAACTTTGTAAGTTAGTTATACCTACCCCTTGTCTACCTACTATTTTGTTAATGTCGTTACCGTACACCATAAGGTTACGCATAGCATTAATTAGTATATCGTCAAAATCTAGATTATCTAAAAGCGTTTTGATAGCGTCACGTATAGCACCATTCTTTGCTACGTCGTAATCTACTTCATAATTATTAGCAGTTAACGATACTGCTCTTACTGCCCCATTTAGTTCCGGGTCAAGTTTTAACATTAAGTCATACATTTCAAACTCATTGTCAAATTTATTGTCACTTTGTAATCTTTCTGTGTCTCTCATCATGTCCGGTACTCCGGCCACCGCCGCAAACTTTTCTCTTTTTGTGCTAATTCTTTTGCTTGTAGTCGCTACTACAGGCTCTTGTGTCTTCCATATCTGATACCACTTACGCTCCGCCATGATTTCACTAATATTTCGTGCTTTTTAAGTATTTGGGTAATTATTTTAATTATTTAGAGTTTTTTTAGAAAAAATTAAACGATGTACTGCGCTATATTTTTTTAATTCTTTTTTTATTTCAATAGCATTTGAAAAATTAATACTTAAAGTAGTAAATACTATAGTTACTTGTCTGATTTTGCTTGTATTTTGTAGACCCCTTTGAATAAAAAAAAGAATTCATTAACATTAGAGCAGTACCACATTTAATTTATTTTGTAAAACGTCGAAATTATATAATTAATTTAGACTAATGCTTATAAGGCAAGCAATTGTGGTTTATTACAATGGGGAAAGAAAAATCACCTAGGTTAACAGGCGGACAAGAGATAGTCGAAAAATATGCGAAAAGTAACTCATTTTCTACAGAAATGGAGTTTGCACGTTTTTTGCACGAACTTAACCCAAGTAAAAGTATTTCTGCTTGGAGAGGTAGCATTCAAAGATGGCGCAAAAAAGACCCGAACAATACATTTAGAAAATTAGATGTTGTAGACGAAAGTAACTTAGTTTCATCAGTAACTAATATTAGTGTATATTATGATAAAACTTCTGATATATACATTTCTAAGTTAAACAACGAACTTACCGCAGTAAAAGGTAACGTACATAGACAGATGAGACACGCTTATTCTCAAGACGGGAGAAACATGACTATAGAAGAAATGAGTCGAGAGTTTAGTTTATCCCCTGTTTGGCTGAACCAATACATTAAAGTTAATGGTTGGTCACATAATATGGATATTTTTACCAATGCTGAAATAGAATCAACTCCCGAAGACACACTAGTAAATACTTTGTTAGAAAGTAAAAGACAACTAGTAATAGAAAAGGCTAACAAAAAATATTGGAAAAAGGTTATAAAAGACGCAGAAACATTAACTAACTTAGAAGAAGCGTGGGCTAATGAATTTAAAGAATTGTTACCAAAACAACTTAAGGCTAATAATAGGGTTAAGCACATCAAAAAAGCAAAAGTAAAACCATATGCGGTTGTTTTATCCCCTACTGACTTACATTACGGTAAAGGTGGTTGGATAAACGAAGTAGGAGAAAAATATACATTAGATGAGGCTAGAAACAGACTTATTACTCGTACAGAAGATTTAATACACAGGCTATCCGGTAAACCCGAAAAAATTATTGTGGCTACAGGAAGCGATTGGTTTCACGTAGATAATGATTTAGGTTCTACTACAAAGGGTACTATGCAGGATAGAAGCGCTTCACCTGCCCAAATATTAATGGATGGGTGTAAACTAGCGAGAGAGCATATTGATTTGCTCAGACAAGTATGTCCTGTAGAAGTCGTATTTATGCGTGGTAATCACGATAGGCACTCATCACTAGCGTTAATGATGTATTTAGACGCAGTATATGAAAAAGCAAAAGACGTAAGCGTAATTGTTAGCCCTAAAACTAGACAATACATTTCTTGGGGTAATAACCTATTAGGCTTTACTCATGGTGATGGGGTAAGGGGGGTTGATTTACCTGCTATTATGGCAACAGAAGAAAGAGAGTCATGGGGTAAATGCGAACACCACACATGGTTTCACGGACATTTACATCATAGAAAACTTACTGAAACTTCGGGTGTTGTTATAGTACAATTACCTAGTTTGGCCGGCGCTGATAGATGGCATTATCATAAAGGTTATGTTATGGCTAGGCCGGGCTTATCCGCTCATCTTTTAGATAAACAGTTAGGTTTAATAGGCAATCTCTTTTCTCCGGTGGTATAATGGCAAATCTCAATACAGATTTTGCGATGGCAAGGAGTAAGAAAGATGTTTCATATTTTTATAGGTGGCTTGGCTATACATGGGGAGAGCATATCGGCGAATGGATGGATATGTATGGCAAAAGGGGAGATGCTCAAGTTCATAGGGTTTGTGTTATTGCACCCCGTGACCACAGTAAATCTACTACTTTGCGTGTAAAACTACTACATCAAGCCTTATTTGACAAATGGCGAAACAAACCGTTTACGTGTTGGTTATTTTCGGCTAGTAAAGATTTAGCAGTTAGAAGATTAGAAGAAATACGTGACGATATGAAACGTCACCCACAATTGTCTAGATACTTACATAAGAAAAGAGGTAATAAACTAGAGTTACATTTTACAAATGGTGCGTGGATTCGTGCTACATCTGTAGGTGCGGCTATTCGTGGTGAGCATCCGGCCTGTATTGCTTTTGACGACGTACTAGACGATTCGGGAGAAATGAACTACGAAGCGATTAGGAATTGGTTTAGGAAGAAAATTACGCCTATGTTGTCGCCGGGAACGTCTATATTTGTTGTTGGTACTCCTATGAGTATGATGGACTTATATCATACTGAAATGCTACAGAATAAACAATGGAAATCTAAAAGTTGGGCTAGTGTTAAAAATTGGGATGAGTACAAATCAAACCCCGATACAATTAAACCTATAGAGTTATGGCCGGAGTTTAGACCAATTGACTTCTTACTAGAACAAAAAGACGCTATGGGAGAACTTTCTTTCATTCAAGAGTATATGTGTAAAGTTATTGATGATGAGGCATCTGTTTACCCACGTAACTTAACAAGGGCTAACCTAAACATGGATGCTATCTTTGAGCAAGAAAAGTTAAAAGACGGAAAATATGTAGTGGGTTTTGACCCCGCACATGGTTTAGGTCAAGATTATTCTGTAATGGTATGCTTAAAACAAGATTCTGAGGGCTATGTACACTTAGTTAATCTATGGAGAAGAAATGACTTCCCACCGGACAAGCAAGCAGATATGATGATAGAGTGGAATAAGCGCTATGGTACTCCTGCTTTTGCAGTTGAAGCAGTAGGTTTCCAACAGATGTATGAAAGTCTATTGGCACAAAAGGGTGCGGTTATAGATTACCGTGAAAGTAAAGTTAGTAATCGTACTTTAAAGCAAGGGTTATTAAATCGTATGAGAGTATGGTTTGAAAGAGAAATGATTGTTATGCCATACGGTAATGATTTTACTAGAAAGCAAGTTAATATACTTTTAGAGGAATTAGAAACTCACGCATGGAAAAACGGACTAATAGTAGATTTAGGAAGACATAACGATATTGCTATGGCGTTTGCTCATGCTCTAGACCAATTTACATATAAAACTCCCGATACTCCTGTTATTATGAAAACTATGAAAAACGGGGAGTGGACAGGCGGTAGAGTATCTAGACCACAAAGAAGTGGTGGGTCGCTTGGCGGTAGAGTAATAAGGAGAAGTAGATAATATGCCTAGAGGAAGAAATAAGGCCGAAGGTAAAAGGCAACATAAGTATTCTACAAGTTCTGTAAGAAGTTCTTATTGGACAACACCTGTACCTACAGGAAGCCCTAAACCCGGCCCTAAGAAAAGAGGAGTAGTCTATCGAGAAGCAATAGATAAAGTTATTAACAGTTCTTTTATGGACGAATGGTGTACGTCAGAACAAATCGCATACGAAGCGAACAAGCATATCTCAAATCATTGGACGCAGTTGTCTACTTTTAGTGTTTGTGCCATACTTAGAAAGTACGAAAAAGATGGCAAAATAGCGGTAAATCGCAAAGAAAAAAAGTATTACAGAAAAAAATTCTAAAAAAATTTTTAAAAATCGAGAGAGGTGGTTGGCGGTGCGGTCAACCCTTAAATAGGTGTTTTTGGGAACTAGTATATAATACTATCTATGATGCTACTATACACAATGTTTAAGTACTTGTATACATACAGACAAATAGGCCGGTAAGGGGCTGACAAGGAGACTGAACACGTATGACGCATAGAGAGACAGATAAAGCAACGCTAGAGATTGAGATAGATGATATAGATAGGGTGCATAGAATACATAAAGAATTATGTAATACCCCTATTGTACAAATCAAGTCAAAGAGAAATCAAATTAATAAAAAATTACAAAATTCAGCAATAGATTTGACTAATTTAGTACCATCACTACATGAAGAAACACTGAATACACTCAGAATTAACGGATTAATGCCTATAATTCAACCTAGCAAATCAGCAGTAAGTCATTATTCATATACTCAGCAATCAAAAGAATCATATGAGAAAGTAATGAAAAACACAAAAGCAATCAATAATCAAACTAAAAGATATATTTGTCCTAAATGCGATAAAATAGGTTGTTTTGTTAGAAGACATATTCTAGATAATGGTGAAATGGGATTCAAAAACGATACTAGGGGCGGCCTATGTGGTCAAACTGTTACTCTTGATGAAGCACTCAGTATTAAAAATACTAATATTTGGTTTGATAATTCTAACTTACCAATGTTTAACCACAAAATTACAACAATAGAAATTTCATACATAAATAATTCATGGGTAATTAGTCCAACATATAATCAACCAAATAAACAATTATTTCAATATACAGGCATGAAAGGAGTTTCAGCAGTAGGTAACGAAAAACAAATCGCACCACAATATAGACGTAACTTAACAATTAACAAAAAGCAAAAACAAGTATATCATAAATTCGCTGTTGCTTTCTTTGGCGATTTCTACGCTCTAGTTATGATAAATCATCAACATAATGCTGATGCAAAAATAACATTCGATTATCCACCAGTAGGAATTATTAACAACATCGGAATAAAAGGGGGTGAACAATAAATGAAGAATCTAAAATATGATAAATTAGTTATCAGAACAGAAAGGGAAGATTGCATCTTTGAAATATGGGAGTTGGCTTAAATGAAATCTATCTTTGATGAGCCTTGTCCTATATGTGGATTTAGTATAGAAAGAGGATGGATTTGCGAAATCTGCAATCAATAAAATTGAGGGGGCTTCGGCCTTCTCTTTTTTTATTTATATCAGTCCTACGAAGTAACCAATTACATTAAGTGTATTTTTTACACTTACTTTATTTTTTACAGTA
>TARA_R100001463_G_scaffold23074_3_pt1 | contig 14210 bp, 6 predicted proteins | sample TARA_R100001463 | Tara Oceans TARA_R100001463 (sample SAMEA2622242) | marine metagenome | biome: marine biome (ENVO:00000447); feature: deep chlorophyll maximum layer (ENVO:xxxxxxxx); material: "saline water (ENVO:00002010), including plankton (ENVO:xxxxxxxx)" | depth 40 m
TAGAAAGGTGGCTGATGACTTTAATGTAGAGATAGGTGAAGATGGTGTGACTACTGGAGAACGTTATGATGTAGGTAGAGTGAGATTATGGGGTGGACTTTTGTTAGAAAGTATCAGAGATAGAAGTTTGAATATAACAAACATTCTAAAAGGTAACGAGCAAGGATTAAAAAAGCTTGATGAGCTGTATGAAAAATATACAGATCAATACTTTCAAAATAATGGTGTACAAGCAAATCTTACAAAAGAAGAGTTTGCTGATATGATACAGACTAACCTGCGTAACCAAGTTAAGGAACTTGTTATACTGCTTAACATGCTTGCTATATCATTTATTGTTGGTGCTATTGCTCCAGATGATGATGATGACAAAGCTAGAAAAAACTTTCTTAGATTTAACCAAAGAGTTGTAGACAAGTTTATTAGTGAGCTTCTGTTCTTCTACAACCCATCAGAAATGGCGAACACACTTGATGCTGGTATGCCTCTTCTTGGACTACTAAAAGACATAAATAGATTTGCTGGTCACACTGCTAAAGAGATTACAGGATTTGATATTAGTAATCCAGGCAAGACAGTTGATGAGGTTAGAAAGGATGCTCAGCCAACTAAAAACCTAATGAAGATGTTCCCACTTGCTAAATCATTTGTGAACTATCTTGCAATGTTTGATGAAGACTTTGCTAAGGAATTTGATGTAACAATTCCAAAAAGGGTTAGGTAACGCTATATTATAACCCTATATTTTTATAACAATTTTTAAAACACATATATAAAACATAACTTTGTAATTATGAGAACCGCTGAAATTTGCCCAACGTGCGCTGTGTATCAAAATGCTGAATGCATTATATACAATGGCCCCTACCTTACAAATATTGTTGTGAATCCAGGAGATGATTTACAATCAATATTAAACAATGTTAATAACAATCTAGTTCCTTTAACAGGAGCTGGTGTACCTGATGCACCCTCTCCATCAAACCCTCCAGCAAATGCACAATCTCCTGCACCTTATGTAGGAAAACTTTATGTTGATGGTAATACTAGTCTAGTTTATTATGCAAAATCTGCTGGAACTAGTTCTGATTATGCTAGACTTCTTTCAGCTCCTTTAGAAGGAGTTCCTGAATATTCTAATAATGCTGAAGCATTGTTTTCTGGAGCAGAAATAGGATCAATATACAGAACAGGAGACATCCTGAAAATAGTACACTAAAAAAATAATTTCCAGATGAGTAAGTTAATTTGTGCAGCAGATCCCTGCAAAACAAGACTAAGTAGTGCATGCGTCTTTTACGAAGGACCTAATTTAGTATGCGCTAAAGTCAACACCAACCAAACCTTAGAACAAGCATTACAAAATATTAATGATGCATTATGTAAAGGTTCAGGTATTGATGGTACTAGCGGTACCTCTGGTACCTCTGGCACTGCAGGAACTAGTGGTACATCTGGTTCATCTGGTTCTAGTGGAACGTCTGGTACAACAGGTACCTCTGGCTCATCAGGGACAAGCGGTTCTTCAGGAAGTAGTGGTACAAGTGGTACGTCTGGCTCAACTGGAACTAGTGGTTCGAGTGGTACAAGTGGCTCAAGTGGAACAACTGGTACGAGCGGTACAACTGGTACTTCAGGTAGTTCTGGTACAACAGGTACGAGTGGCACTAGTGGCACTAGTGGAACATCTGGAGATCAAGGAGATAAGTACGCAACATCATCAACAGATTGTTTTACGTTAGGACAGTCAGGTTGTTTATTTGTTGATACAGGGTTAGCTTACACGGTTGCTCAATCAATTATAATAGCTCACGATGCTAACAATTACCAAGAATGTGAGGTATTATCTTATAATCCAGCAACAGGTTCTTTATGTTTTGCTGCTCCAACACGTACTGTGGGAAGTGGTAATTATTGTACTTGGGATATAAACCTAGACGGTGCTACAGGTGGTGATGGTTCACATGGTACTAGTGGTACTAGTGGGACAACAGGAACATCTGGCTCTTCAGGTACAACTGGTACAAGCGGAACTAGTGGTACAACAGGCACAAGTGGTACAACAGGTACAAGTGGTTCATCAGGAACAACTGGAACATCTGGTACAGCTGGAACATCTGGTACTCCAGGAACGTCTGGTACTACTGGTACAAGTGGTACGGCAGGTAGCTCAGGTACATCTGGAACAACAGGAACTAGCGGTTCAAGTGGAACCAGTGGTACTGCTGGAACAACAGGGACTTCAGGTTCTGCAGGAACAAGTGGTGTAGACGGTTCTTCAGGAGCAGCTATTGCTAACTGGTATGCAAGTTTCTCTGATAATACAACACAAGCAGTATCTGCAGCTAACACACCTACAGCTATTACATTTAATACTGTAGAGTTGGCAAATGGTATTGTGTTAGACTTCAATCAGCAAGTGAGATATCCTCATGCTGGTATATACGAAGTAGGATATTCTCTACAAATGGAGAAAACATCAGGGTCTGGACATACAGAGATAGATATATGGTTGAGAAAGAATGGTACAGACTTTATAAGAAAAGACAGAATTCATTCTTTACATCACCAAGATGCAATTGATATACCATATATATCATATATAGTTAATCTAGACTCTCAAGATTACTTAGAGTTATATATAGCATCAAGTAATGCGAATGTTCAATTAGATGCTCTCTCAAGCACATCAGTTCCTTATTCAAAACCTGCTGCACCTTCTGTAGTGTTTAACACTGTACAAGTTGGTGTAGCTGTAGGATCCACATCAGGAACCTCAGGAACAAGTGCAACATCAGGAACTTCTGGTACTTCTGCAACGAGTGGTACTAGTGGTACATCAGCAACAGCTGGAACTTCTGGCACTAGTGGAACAACAGGGACCTCAGGAACGTCTGGTACATCTGGTACATCTGCACAAGATGGAACTAGTGGTACTAGTGGCACAAGTGGAGAATCGTGTAATAGTTATAATGTTACATGTCCATCTGGAGGTGGAGACTGTTTGGCAGGAGTAAACTACTGTGATGGTTCAAATGGATTTGTAACTGTAACAGAAGGAACAGGTATTGATATTTGTGCAAGACAAACACCTACAATTAGTAATGGAGGTAGTGTAAATCTTAATGGTCTATGTTCAGGAAGCTCAGGAACGTCTGGCTCAAGTGGCACATCTGGTACATCAGGTACAAGCGCTACAGATGGTACTTCTGGTACTAGTGGTACGTCTGGATCTAGTGCAACTTCAGGAACCTCTGGAACCTCTGGTTCTTCAGGATTAGATGGGTCAAGTGGCACAAGTGGTACAACAGGAACCTCTGGGTCAAGTGGTACAAGTGCTATAGATGGTACTAGTGGAACGTCAGGAACAACTGGCACCTCAGGTACTAGCGGTACTTCAGGAACAAGTGGATCAGATGGAGACTTTTATGCAACAACTTCATCAGACTCCTTTACATTGGGTAACTCAGGATGTATTGATGTAGATACAGGATTGGCATATACAACTGCACAATCAATAATAATAGCTTATGATGCAAGTAACTATCAAGAGTGCGAGGTTGTTTCTTACAATTCTACCACTGGAGAACTTTGCTTTGCATCACCTACAAGAACTGTAGGATCAGGAACATATACTTCATGGGAAGTTAATTTAGATGGAGCCACAGGTGGTGATGGATCTTCAGGAACATCAGGTACCTCAGGTACTACAGGTGTAGATGGTACATCAGGAACGACTGGAACAAGTGGAACTAGTGGGACTACAGGAACCTCTGGTAGCAGTGGAACTTCTGGAACTTCTGGAACCTCTGCAGCAGATGGTACAAGTGGTACGTCTGGAACTGCTGGTACAACAGGTACAAGTGGCACCTCTGGAACGAGTGGTACTACAGGTACATCTGGTAGTAGTGGGGATGATGGAACCTCAGGAACAAGTGGTTCTTCTGGAAGCAGTGGATTAAGTGGATCAAGTGGTACGAGTGGAACAGCTGGTAGTTCAGGAGAAGATGGAACAAGTGGAACAGCTGGTACTACAGGTACTAGTGGTACGTCTGGAACATCTGCTACTAGTGGAACAAGCGGTACATCTGCAACAAGTGGTACAGCAGGAACTAGTGGAACTTCAGGCACAACAGGTACTAGTGGAACGAGTGCTACAGCAGGAACTAGCGGATCATCAGGTGATGATGGTACATCAGGTTCATCTGGTACGTCAGGTTCTTCAGGTTCAAGTGCTACTAGTGGTACATCAGGCTCAAGCGGTTCTTCAGGTTTAACTGGTGATGCTGGTACCTCTGGTACAGCAGGTACATCAGGTACTTCTGGTACAGCAGGTAGTGCTGGAACAAGTGGTACTACAGGAACAGATGGCTCATCTGGTACAAGTGGTACAAGTGGTATAACTGTTGAAGGGACTAGTGGAACATCAGGTACATCAGGGACAACTGGAACGAGTGGTACTAGTGGAACGACTGGTACTAGCGGAACAAGTGGATCAAGTGCAACCTCTGGTACGTCTGGAACTTCAGGTGAAAGAGGAGATCTTTATGCTACTACATCTTCAGATTCATTTACCTTAGGTAATAGTGGATGTATAGATGTTGATACAGATCTAGCCTACACTACAGCTCAGTCTATTATAATAGCATATGACAGTAGTAATTATCAAGAATGTGAAGTTGTCTCATACAATAGTACTACAGGTGAGTTATGTTTTGGCTCTCCTACAAGAACAGTTGGTAGTGGAACTTACACATCTTGGGAGATAAATTTAGATGGTGCAACTGGTGGGGACGGTAGTAGTGGTACTTCAGGATCTAGTGGTAACACTGGAACATCTGGTACTTCTGGTACAAGTGGGTCTAGTGCAACTAGTGGAACAAGTGGATCCAGTGGTACATCAGCCACTTCTGGTACAACAGGTACTAGTGGTACCTCAGGTACGAGTGGAAATGACGGTAACCCAGGTAGCAGTGGAACATCTGGTACAAGTGGAGTTGATGGAGATGCTGGTACTTCTGGTACATCTGGAACTACAGGTACAAGTGGAACATCTGGAATTGATGGTGATGATGGGACCAGTGGTACATCAGGAACAAGTGGAAGTTCTGGTTCAAGTGCAACATCAGGAACAAGTGGTACAAGTGGATCATCTGGAGAAGATGGTATAAACGGTACAAGTGGTTCTAGTGGTTCAAGTGGTACATCTGGAAACGATGGTGACAATGGTACTAGTGGAACAAGTGGTACCTCTGGCACTAGTGGAACTTCTGGTACAAGCGCTACATCTGGTACATCTGGTACAACAGGTACCTCTGGTACTAGTGGAGATAGTGGAAGCAGTGGAACTAGTGGTACGTCAGGTACATCAGGTAATGATGGAAACGATGGTACAAGTGGAACTTCTGGTACTAGTGGAAACAGTGGAACTTCTGGAACAAGTGGAGAAGATGGTACTAGCGGTACAACAGGAACCTCAGGCACATCAGGATCTAGTGGATCTAGTGGAGAAGATGGTACCTCAGGTACATCTGGCACTAGTGGAAATAGTGGTTCATCAGGAACTTCTGGAACTACAGGAACATCTGGTTCTTCAGGGTCTAGTGGTATAGATGGTGACAATGGTACGTCTGGTACTAGTGGAACATCTGGAAACAGTGGTACATCAGGTACTAGTGGGGATGATGGTACAAGTGGAACTACAGGTACATCTGGTACGTCTGGTAGTAGTGGATCTAGTGGTAATAGCGGAAGCTCAGGTACTTCTGGTACTAGTGGAAGCAGTGGTAGTAGTGGAAATGATGGTTCCTTTGGTGGAGCATGTTTTGATTATGTTTATAATGGTCAAGCAAGTACTATAACATCTGATCCAGGATCTGGAAAGATTGAGTTGCGTTACACTACTAACCAAGCTAGCTCCAGTAGACTAGACATTAGTACATTAGATGATCAAGGAGAAGATATAGAAAGCTTCTATGATGCTCTAGCTGCTGGAACCTCTGCAGTTTTAGGACATGTAAGAATATCTGACCAAAATGATGCAACTGAGTTTGTATTATTTGCTATTACATCTACAGCTCAACCAGGTTCTAATTGGTACAGTATGAGTCTTACACCAGTAGCCGCTTCTGAAAATAACCCTCTTTCAACAAACGATGATGTAGCTGTTTGTTTTGTTGTAACAGGTGACAAAGGTGATCCTGGAAGCAGTGGAACATCTGGTACAGCTGGGTCTTCTGGTAGTTCAGGAAATAGTGGATCTAGTGGTACATCTGGCACAAGTGGAACAAGCGGTTCTAGTGGTGACGATGGAACCTCTGGAACGTCTGGAACCAGTGGAAACTCTGGCACTTCAGGAACATCAGGAGATGATGGTACAAGCGGTACATCAGGTAACAGTGGTACAAGTGGTACTTCTGGTAATAGTGGTACATCTGGTACTACAGGAACCAGTGGTACATCTGGAAGCAGTGGTAACTCAGGATCAAGTGGAACCTCTGGAACATCTGGTACTAGTGGCTCCAGCGGTGATGATGGTACATCAGGCACTAGTGGCACAAGTGGTAACTCAGGAACCTCTGGTACGTCTGGTGATGATGGTGGAGATGGAACCAGTGGAACAAGTGGAACAAGTGGTGATGATGGTGGGGATGGTACATCTGGTACTTCTGGAACTAGTGGTACAAGCGGTACAAGTGGTACAGCAGGCACAGCAGGTACGAGTGGTACTACAGGAACTTCAGGTACAACAGGAACATCTGGTACAAGTGGCTCTTCTGTAACCGTATCAGGAACTACAAATAGACTTGTTAAGTTTACTAGTGGCTCCACTATAGGTAACTCAAACAATAGTGATAACGGATCTACAACAAGTGTTGGTCAGAATTTTGAAGTTAGTGATGGTCTTGGTGGAGGTCAAAGTTTATACATTTCTCCCACTACTGGAGCTTTCTCAATAGGAGATATTGATGGTGTAGCTGATGAGTTTTATGTAACAGGTACTGGATCTACATTATCTATGGTTGCTAATGGTAGTGAAAAATTACATATTAATAACACTGGGCAAGTTATTGTAAATGGTACAACTGCAGTAAGTTCTGGATTTGAATTCAATGTAAATGGTGAGATATATGGTAGCAGTGTATATATTGGTAATGGTACCAATAACTTTATTGGGACTTACAGTACTAACATGCTTGTATATGCACAAACAGGAGCACAAATTAATCTTGGTGGTGGTATAGGAAGCAGACAAAATGATGTTGTAGTTGGTAATGGATACCTAACTGTAGTCAATAGTGCTGCTGCTGGTGCATTTGGTGTTAATCAATTTGTTCCTTCTACTACTATGCTATATGGAGCAGCTCCAGATGCTACTATTCAAGGACATAATACTAACAATGGTGGTGTTCTTACATTGTTTAATAGTGACACAAGTATATCAGCTAATCAGAAACTAGGTATATTACAATGGGCAGGTAAGGATGATCAAAGTTCTGGAGGATACACAATGGGCCAAATAATATGTGAAGCTTATTCGGATCCTGCAAGTGGAACCAATGGTGGTGGTAATCTCAAGTTCCTCACTGCTCCTACAGGACTTGGAGCAACCCCAGCAACAAGAATGACAATTGATTGGTTAGGTCGAGTGGGTATTGGCACTACTGGTCCTGCGAATAAGCTAGAGGTAGCGGGTGATACTTACCTATTAGGAAATTTCTATAGTGGAAAAACTGGAACTGTAGGAACCTCTAATATGATAGATGCAAAGGTAGCAGGTACTTCAAATGGTGATGCATTGATTAAAATTGGTGATGTTAATGATTATTGGGGTGGTACTAACAATTATAGCCAATGGAACACTACTGATAAAACTTTAATACATGGAGTAGATGTTGGTATAAATATTGACCCTAAAAACATGCTCCACCTATTTAAAGGTAATCTTTATTTAGAATCTTCAGGAATAAGAGATGCTAATGGAGATTATGGTGCAGCAGGTCAAAATTTAAAATCTAAAGGTCAAGGTGTAGTTGAATGGAGTTGGGAAAAAATGACGCTAACATCTGTGTTTTATGCAAGTAGTTTTACGAGTGGTAGCATTATATATATGCCAATGGGTGGGACAACATCTGAAACCACTAGTAATCAATATTATAACAACTTCGTTGCTCCATATAATGGTAGAGTTAGATCAATAAGAATAAAATACATAAGTGGCCCCACTCCAACAGCAACACTTTTTTCATCATTTAGAGTGTATGTTAATGGATCATTGTCAAGTTCACAAACACCTCTTACAACTGGTGGTGGAACTACTAGTATGATGGGACTATATGTGTACTCAGATACTGATGCTACATTTAGCGCAGGAGATAGAGTTCAATTTGCTTATGTAGCTTCTGGAAGTACAGGTCATATTTATGGAGCTACAGCAACATTTATAATAGAATACACACAAAACGGATAAATATGGCAGATCAAGTATTAAATAATGATATAGCACTAAAGAACCCTCTTTATAAAAATGATCCTGGAAGAACTAGACCAGGAAAGGATGCTGATGGTGTAGTGAGAACACCTAGTACTGAAACTTCAGAGATCACGTCTCATGAAACTATTATAGCTAGTGTTGAAGATGATGCTAGGTTTCAGACGCTTGTACCTATTATAAACAATCTAGAATCAGTAAGAGCAGACTTACAAGCTTTATATACATGGACTGTCTGCGCATTTGGAAAAAGTTGTAAGAACGCTGCTGCTCAAGGACCCACAGGACCACAAGGCCCTAAAGGTGATACTGGAGCAACTGGACCACAGGGAGCACAAGGTATACAAGGACCAAGAGGAAATACAGGTGCTCAAGGAGATGCTGGATGGGGTATAACTATGAAAGGTGAGGTGGCTACTGAAGCTAACTTACCCTCTACAGGCAATAGTAACGGTGATGCTTATATTGTTCAAGCAGATGATTCTATATGGTTATGGACATCAGCTGAAGGTTGGATAAGTGGTGGATCTATACAAGGACCAAAAGGAGATAAAGGAGATACTGGTGCACAAGGACCTCAAGGAATACAAGGTGCTACTGGACCTACAGGTCCCACAGGCCCTAAAGGAAATACAGGATCTACTGGAGCTGCTGGTGTAGATGGTACATCAGGTACCTCTGGTTCTGATGGTGCTACTGGCGCAACTGGTTCACAGGGTGTTCCTGGAAATGATGGTTCTGATGGTAGTAGTGGAACAAGTGGAGTAAATGGAGCTAAGGGAAACACTGGATCTACAGGAGCTACAGGACCTCAAGGACCTACAGGACCTGCAGGATCTAATGGAACTTCTGGGGTTAATGGTGAAAAGGGTGACACTGGTGCAACAGGTGCAACAGGACCAAAAGGAAATACTGGTTCACAAGGTCCAGCTGGTTCTAATGGAACCTCTGGTGTTGATGGAGCTACAGGTCCTAAAGGAAACACTGGCTCTACAGGTCCTCAAGGACCCAAGGGAGATACTGGAGCAACAGGAAGTACTGGTGCAACTGGCCCTACAGGACCACAAGGTATTCAAGGACCACAAGGTCCAGCTGGTGCAACTGGAGCTACTGGTGGTAAAGGTGACACAGGACCTCAGGGACCTGCTGGTAAAGACGGAACAAATGCTACAATAGCATGGTTTAACGCCTGTGGTGATAAAGAGACAGATCTTTATGTTGTATCAATTTGTGTAAATGGAAAAGCTGGTGTAATAGGCTTTACAAATAATAAAGGTGAAACTGTTTACTGTACAAAAGCTAACCCAAAGATTTAATCATATCAATAACCTTATCAGATTTTATACCTCTATGACATTCAAAATGTCTAGGGGTATTTTTATGTTCAGGACACCAGTCCCAATCTCCTTTATCAAACTTATGGTTTGGATTATTCCAACATCCATGACACAAAGACTCATCAGTCACTCTATAGCAACTGAATTCATGATCAGCTTCTGTAAAATTTGATATCATTACAACAGGCACACCTATAGCCCAAGCTAACCAACTAAGTCCACTAGACAGTCCTATAAAGAACTCACTCTGTCTTATACAGTCAATAGTGTATTCTAAACTGGTATCAACTATCTTCTCACAATTATCAAAAGGATTGTTTTCTATAGATGTATTGATCACAAAGTAACCTTGTCCATGTAGATAATTTATAACTTCTTGCCACCCTTCTCTTGTCCAGAACTTACAACCAGCTGTAGAGTTAGTGGCTATAGTTACATACTTACCTGGGACATTATAGCTATCCTTCATACCACACTCATTACCCCAATCACTCTTAACTCTAGGCACTATCTCCTCATAGGGTAGGCCTAAAATATTGGTGGCGGCTTTTTGTAACGGAATTGTATTTGGCAACTGAGGCTCTCTGTTTTTATCATAGAACCATCCTATCTTATACATTGCATATATACCAGGCACTTCTGTTCCAGGCTTTACAAACTCAAGTTCAGGATACACCTCTTCAAATAAGAAGTTCTTAAATGTACTTACAATCACCTTACAACCATGCTTCTTCTGAAACTCTAATACATAAGGTATCCATGCTATAGAGTCCCCTAAAGAGCTACTATCAAAGGCTATATATACACGCTTATTGTATAGATTTAACTTCTCGTTATACACTTCTACACCATCCTTTAAGATAATAGTGGTCCATTCTGTATAGTAAGATCTATCAAGCATGGCCCAGTGGTTAGTTCGCATAACACTATCGTATATAAGCTTTGGTCCATCATACACATACACTGTGAACTCACTGTCAGATGTACCTGTAATGTCTATACGTGGTCTTTCTACAAAGCTCTGATGTATTTGATAGTTGTCATACTGCTCAACCTCTAGGTCTAACACCTCTTTATAGAGCTCAGCATGTCTTTTACCAAACACAGTGCTAGTGTTGTGTGTAGGCACCTCATATTTTACAGGCTCATTTAACAAGCGTTTTAGTTGGTTCTTCATCTTCATAGGGTTTAGATCCTCTATGTAGGGTGTGAACATATCTTTATACTGTGCAAGGTTACGTGCTAGTATAGGTAGGCCATATGATATAGCTTCTCTGATAGCTAGTGGATTACACTCCCATACAGAGTTGAACATAAATACATCTGCAGCTAATAAAAATTTGTCTACATCATCACGCTCTCCCCATACAGTTACATTGTCTGGTACGTCATTCATTAATGGTTGCCAGTAGTCTTGGAAGTTACCTGCTTGATTACCAACAAAGTGAAACTGTACATGTGGTAGTTTTTTAGCAAGAGCCAATCCTTCTCCCTGATTCTTACCCTTAGTCCACAGTCCTACATTAACTACATGTTGTTTCTTAGGATCTAACCCTAGGTCATGCTTAGCGTTTAGTTTGGTTTGCCAGTCATATATTACAGGGTCCACAGGAAACTCTATAACATCTTTGTGAGATTTCATATTTACAAACGTCTCTAAGTGATATGGTGAACAGAATGCATATGCGTCTGGGTGATACTTCTTATCTCTATCAGGCCTAAATGATATGTTGTGACATGTCTCTATTATCTTCCATGATCTATCTTTAGCATACAATAGAGGTAGTACATCTTCTGAACCATCTCCTAAATGCTCAGCCATTTCATCTATATGTACAATATCAATGTTGTTCTTATTGATAATATCTATGAGCTCTGTTTTATCTTCACCTAATGTATAGAAGTTGGATACAAGTTTTTTGATTTTGTTCTTTTGTACAACAAAGTGATCACTGTAATTAGCCCACTCCACTACATATATATTAAACCCACTAAGAGCCTTGATTCTTTTTAGTAGGAACTCAGGCATGCCACCAGTGGATAGATGTGGTGCTAAGAATAGTACACTTTTAGACAGCTTGTCTATCATGTTCTGCATAATATTTAAGTCTTTCTCACCGTGGAAGGCCATAAGTTCCTCTTCCTTAGCAGGAATAGCCACCCATTCTGACACATGATTTAAACTACCAGTGAACTCTATATTGTCTATATCTATCTCACCCTTGTAGTTCATATACATCATAGGTAAACCATCATGTATATTATACTTCCACAAGAGTACATTAGCTAATGTCTCTTCGTGATATGGTGCATAGAGTTGAGGATTCTTTACAATAGCTGGGTGATTACACATCCATCCCCATTCATCAATCCACTTGCGTGAATGTTGACCAGCAACAAAATATCCTGTTTGCCTATATCTATGTCTTACAGATTGATCTACACCAAACAACTCACATGCTGCATGCTCTAAACTCTTGTACATCTCGTCTCTAGTTTCTACTCCACCTCTACCATTTATGAATAGGTAGTCATATATACCTTGTACAAAGTATGGATACTCACAATACTGTGGATAGTAATCAAATATATTATCTATATACTTAGTCACTACAGTGTCTGAATCAATATAAGCTACAGTGTGTGCGTAGTTATCCAATGCATCAGCAATCACTAAAGGTCTCTGACTCAGTAACTTAAATACATCACTGTCGTTTCTATCAATGTATTCGTTCTTCTTAATGTACACACCGTGTAAATCCCACTTGATTGTCTTTGCTCCAGGCACTTCCCACTCTGAGTTTATCATATACACAATTACAGGGGTGTCAGTTACAGAGTTTATACTTTGCACAGCTTTAGATACTACATCGTAATATGCATTGTTTGCATATAGCACATAAGCTCTGTCTAGTTTTTTATTCTGGTATATATAATAACCATAGTCGTTATTACCACATAATAAATCTAATTCAGGGTAACGTTCTTTCATTACATCTTCAGTTAGATCTTCTTGTAAATGTGTCTCATGCATATTACCTTCCCACTCACCTTGCTCCATTTCATATGGTACAGCAACTAAACATTCTTTTCCACTGTTTGTTATGTAATCAACAAGTTTTGTAGCATCTTCTACAGTTAGGTGTTCTAGAACATCACCTAGTATTATAAAATCATAGTCTGATATATCAAATATTCTTATGTCTCCCACATAAACATTGTCATATTTCTCTCTTAGAGAAAACCTATCAATGTATGGTGAGTATATTTCTACAGCATCCACTTGATACCCATGTCCAGATAGTAACTCTCCATAAACTCCTGCACCAGGACCCACATCAAGAACTCTTTTATTGGTTGGTATATTGTTAATTATCCATTTTTGGACTCTAGATTTGAATCCACTCCAACTGTGCGGCATAGTATTTGATTTTATCTACAAATATAGAAAAATAAATGAAAAGTTTATGCTATATTATGTAAATAATTTGACTAACGGTTTTGGTATTCTAAAAAGTTTAGTTATATTTGTTCATTACATCGTGTAACTTCTACACAACTACACCTATATCTAGTATAAAACCATCCACTACACTTATATAATAGGTGTGTTTTTTTTATACATATAAAGAATAAATCATGGCTGATCATACTGCTTATCAACAACAAGTAAAACAAGAATTAAAAAACATGGACCATCGTTTAGACGAGATGGAGGAAAAAATGAACTCCATTGATACAAAATTAACACAAGTTGTTGATGCCATATTAGGAAACTCTCTTACAAAAACAGGAGGTTTTGTGAATGATATTGATGAACTTAAAAAGAAAATAGAGTTACTAGAATCACAGGTTGAGAAGCAAGAAGAATTTAAAAAGAAGTTCTCTTGGACTGTTGGACTTGTTACAGCAGGAGCACTAGTTATACAATATTTAATTAACCTATACTCTAAAATTAAATAATATGAAAAAGTTAAAAAACATTATAAGCGTTATCAAGAACTGGATTATTTCAAATGGAGTTGAAGGCGCTTTAGGATTAATTCTTGGACTCATACTTTGGGTTGCAGGATATAAAATATGGGCAGGTGTGTCTTTTGGCGTATTTGCACATAAGAACTGGGACATTGTAAAGTCTTGGATTAACAAAAATATATGAGTAGAAAAGAGAAGATAGATTATTTCTTAAAGAAATGGATCAGTAGAAAGCTCACTGTATTTATAGTAGCTTGTTTTGGTCTGTTCTCTGATAATATAACATCTTCTGATTGGGTAATAATAGCCACTGTATACATATCTATACAGGGTGTTTCAGACCTAGTAGAAAAACTATTCAAAGCAAAGAAATCAGATAATTCTTTCTATCATCCATACTCATCTGA
>TARA_R100001463_G_scaffold17738_1_pt1 | contig 14088 bp, 9 predicted proteins | sample TARA_R100001463 | Tara Oceans TARA_R100001463 (sample SAMEA2622242) | marine metagenome | biome: marine biome (ENVO:00000447); feature: deep chlorophyll maximum layer (ENVO:xxxxxxxx); material: "saline water (ENVO:00002010), including plankton (ENVO:xxxxxxxx)" | depth 40 m
TGTTTGTTCAGAAGTACGGCGAGGAAGCATTACGCGATCTTGTCGGGCGAGTACAGTCAGGTGAATTAGACGATACTGTGGCTCGTTTTGAAGAAGGTGATAAAGGAATGGTTAGAGGCCCAGGAGATGGTTCTGGAGTTGATGACATGGTTCCTGCAACACTTGAGGGAGAACAGGATGTTCTCTTGTCTGATGGGGAGTTTGTGCTGAGGAAGAATACTACTGATGCTCTGGAGAAAGCATATGGTGGTGGCTTCCTTGATGTTATTAATCGTGCTGAAGAGGATGCTCCTGAGAAACTTGAACAAATGGTGGGATAATTGAGAGTTAGCTTAGTGCCTAAAGAGGCAGTTGGCAGTGTATGGAAGGACGTTGATGAGATATTAAAAAGAGCAGTAGATACAGTCAAAGATAAATCAGAAGTAATAGATATATTAACTGGGGTTTACGAAGACATGTACGCTCTTTGGGTTGTGATGAATGAAGATGATAAAGTTATAGCTGCATTTACCACAAGACTAATACAATATCCTAGACGTAGAGCACTGGCATTAGATTGGGTAGGCGGAACGCAGATGAAAGAGTGGGAAGATCAATTGATTGACACTATGAAGCGTTACGGAAATGAGTTAGGATGTAGTCATCTAGAGGGCTACGGAAGAAAAGGTTGGGGTAGAGCATTGAAAAAATATGGATTTTATCCTGAATACATAGCTTACCGAATGGAGTTATAAAATGGGCAAAGGCGGCGGTCAAAATATACCTACGGATACCACTACACGCACAGTGAGTATGCCTGAATTTTCAGATCCGTACTATCGAAGAATGCTTCAGGGTGCTGAAAATGCAATGCTACCCTTTGATCCGTATACTGGACAATCAACGTATACGCCATATCCTGGAGAGAGAATAGCGTCATCATCTATGTATGGTGACATAGGTGCATCTCGCGCCATGACACGCGGTATTGCTCAACAGGGTATTGCAGGTATGCCAGAAGCTATGCAAGCAGGCAGAAGAGGTATGGCTGCTACTGGTCGTGGTATTGGATATACAGATCAAGCAGTAAATAGGCTTAGAGGTGCAGGGCAATATAATCCTACAACCTTTACTAGTGGCGCAGCACAACAATATATGTCTCCATATATGCAGAATGTTGTGGATGTTCAGAAACGCCAAGCAAGAACAGACTTTGATAGATCTCAGGCAAGAAGAGATGCAGACGCTGTAAACGCAGGTGCATTTGGTGGTTCTCGCAGAGGTGTTGTTGATGCCTTGGCACAAGAAGGATTACAGAGACAGCTTGGAGATATACAGGCTACAGGACAACAGCAAGCATTTGAACAGGCGGCTCGTCAGTTTGAAGCTGACCGCTCAGACAGGCAATTCGGTATAGGTCAAAGGCTTGCAGGTGAGCAAGCAGCACTAGGTGCAGCCAATCAACTGGGTGGTATGGGTCAACAGTTTGCAAACATGGGTGCAGGTTTGGCTACCTTGGGTGAGCGTCAACGTGCCTCTGATATACAGGGTGCACAGTTACTTGATACCATTGGTCGTGATGTTAGGGCTGAAGATCAAGGTCGGCTTGACCTGTCTTATGAAGATTTCATTCGTCAGCGTGAGTATCCACAACAGCAGTATGAGCGTATAGCAGGGATACTCAGGGGTCTTCCCGCAGGAGTTAACGAAAACATACAAGAATTAAAACGTAGAAACCCCGTACAAGATGCGCTTGGTGCAGGTATATCTGCTCTAGGTCTATATAAAGGTCTAATGGGATGAATATAATAGAGCTTCAAGACAACCTTAAAGATTTTTCTGACAATGTATTGATGAAAGAGATGCAGTCACCATCAGGTAACATGCCTCAGTTTTTGGTTCTTAGTGAGCTTACAAGACGAAGACGTATGCGTGATGATTACAAGCGTCAAGAAGCAGCGAACATGCCTACAGTGGCAGAAGAAGTGATGAACGCAGCAGGTGCACCACAAGAAGGTTTGACTGCAATCGCAAGGAACATGGCTCCAAATAGTTCAATTGCACAAAACACAAGTGCAGACATGGCAGTTCAGAGAGAGCCTACTCGTGCTCCTCAGATGATGGCTGATGGTGGAATATTAGAAATGAATGAAGGCGGCGGCTTGTCAGGATTGCTTCAGGGAATCTTTGGCTTTGGTCGCGGTGATGAAGATATAGGAAGACCTGTACAGCCATATCCAGAGAACTCTCCAAACCCTCGTGATAGATCTACATGGATGAGAATGTACGGAGAAACACATAACCTTGATGGCTCTCCAAAATCAATGTCACCTAATACTGCTATGACAGAAATGAATCAGGGTATTGGTAATGTTAGTGCAGATGTTGGAGACTTTACACCAACTGTTCCTGGGGCAGCGCAAGATCCATCAACTGATTTAGATATAGGTGGCATACTGGCAGGTGCACAGCAATTTGACTTTGATCGTCCTTTTGCTCAACAAGACACTACTAGTGGATTGCCAGTTGCCGCTCCTGACTTTGATGCTACAGATGAAGAAGATCTTCTTGATGCAGAATCAGAAAGACTTGATCAGCTAGATATTGCTGCTGCAAACATGGGTGATAAGCCCTTACCTGATGTATCACAGATAGATCCTGAAACCAATCTAGATATGTCTGCTGCTTTAGGAATAGGAAGCTTAGGCACAAACTTAGCGGATGCTATTAATAATCAACCTACAGATCCAACCATATCATCTGCTTCAGCACAGCAGCCATCACTGGAGGAACAGCTTGCAGACAGTTTAGGCTTTGCTGTAGATGCAGATCAAAGAAATCAATTACTAGAACGCTTAGAGCAGCTTGATACTCCTCCTCCATCTGTGCTTGCATCTCAAGCAAATGCTGATGGAACGCCTACTAACAGTGACGAGCTAATGCAGTATCTTGCAAGTTTAAAACCAAGGTTCCAAGGAGGGGCAGTCCCAGGAGGGTCATTCCCAACTGGTGCGATGTACAACCCAACAGTTCCAGGTTCTTTCCCTAATGATGCCGAACTTGCAGGGGAGTATCCTAGTTATTCTACTTTAAGTGGTGATAATTTTATCAATGACCCAAACACAGGATACCCTTATCCGACAGACGTACCTCCGCTTGATCCTACTGAAGACGAAATGTTAAATGCTAGTGGCGCTACGGATGCAAGTTATCCTAGTAAAGGAATGGTTGCCCCAAAAGCAGATGAACTCAGGTACGATGATCCAGATCTTTCCAAATTTCTCACACCACCACCTACAAGTGATAATCAAAGCAGATTCATACCAGAAATGCCCATAGGTGCTGATTCAGTTATGCCACCTATTATGGATACTGGCGGTGCAGGTGGCGGCACAGGATCAGATTCTTATAGTGGTCTTGAAAGTCGCATAGCTCAGATGCTTGCAGATCGTGAGAAGTCAGCACAATCAGATAAGTGGTTAGCTCTTGCTCAAGCAGGTATGGCGCTGATGGCGTCTGATAGCCCAACATTAGGTGGTGCTATAGGTGAAGCAGGTCTTGTTGGTATAAGTCAAATGAGAGATGCCAAGAGTCAATACGACAAAGAAGTTCTTGAGCTATTAGGAACTCAAGCTGATATTGATGATGCAAGAAGAGGTAGAGATTTAGAATCACAAGAGCTTGCATTAGAAAGAGATCAGCTTAACCAAACAATAGCATCCGATAAAGCTTTGTCTGACTATCGCATGGCAAGCCTAACCCCAAGAGGCGCATCAATATCAGATCTTCAAGCAGGTCTTAGTTATCTTAATGGTGAGATACAAACTCAGGCTACGATAATCGGTACTGATGAGTTTGGTGAACAAGTTGAACAAATAGATATGACAAAAGTTGATCCTCAACTTCTTGTTCAGAAAAAATCATTAGAGGATGCTTTACTTGCTAGAATAAATAAATCTGGTACAGATTTTGATGCTACTGGCAGTTAATTCGGAGAATATTAATGGGTGTTATTCAAGTACAAGGTACAAAATATGATAAGTCGTACTCAGTAAACATCGCAGGTAGCCAACCCACTCCACAAGAACAACAAAGAATAAATCAATTTATTCAGCAAAAAGAATTAGAACTAGATCAGTACATTGAAAGAAGAATTGGTGGGCCTAGTGCTGAAGAAAGTTCAATTGAACCTGTAGTTCCTCAAGATAAATTAGCTGTAACAAGGGGCTTTCAAAAACAACCATTTGAAAGACAGAGATCTTTTGGAGTTGCGGAAGAAGCCCTTGCAGATACTGCCTTTGGCAGGTTGTTAGGTTTTGATGCAGAAGATGCAAAAGAAAAGCAAGAGGCTGCTGAGAAAGAACTCGCTCGTTTAGAAAGAGAAGATCCTTCAGTAGGGTTTAGAGATATAGAAGGTGTTGGCACTGCTGCTAGTTTTGCAGGTGAGCAGATCGGCTCAGAAGCAAGAGACTTAGGAATACAAACTGCTGCAACTTTAGGCGGTAGTGTTTTTGGCCCTGGGGGTGCTCTCATAGGTAGGGCAGGTGGTGTTGGATACACAACTGCAATGGCTGCTCCAGAGCTTTTTGCAGAAGCTATCGAAAAACAAAAGGAAGCAGGCGGAGAAATAAGTTTAGGCAAAGCTCTTGGTGCAACAGCAGCAAACTTAGTTTCTGAATTTGTTGTAGATTATTTCTTGGTAGGTAAACTTCTAAAACCAATAGACGCAGGTAAAGTTAAACGTGCTTTGGTTGAGGGCGGTAAGGGTGCAGGTGTAGAGGGTACACAAGAGGTATCTCAATCAGTCGTTAATCGTTTACAGGCAGGTCTTCCACTTGATTCTCAAGAAGCACTCATGGAATATGCTGAAGCTTTTGCGGGTGGTGCATCGGTTGGTGGCCCATTTGCAGGTGGAGCATCTGTTCTTGCAGGAAGAGATACCCAATTAGATGATGATATAGATGAGATTTACAGAGAGGGAGCTGCATCTCGTTCGTTCGTTGACAAGCAAAAAGAACGTGCAGCAGACAGAGAAGTAAAAGAAGGAAAGGATCAGGCAACTCTACAGATAGAGGAAGATGAAAAGCCTTTACAACTACCCTCTCCAGAAACATTTCCAACTGTGCCTGACGAATTTGATAACAAGCCGTTTACTAAACAAGAATACGAAAGCGTTGCTGAGATAATAAAGTCAGATGTCGAGGCAGGTAGAAATATAAATATTACTACTGCTCACAAAAGATTAAAGCAAAAGAATCCAGAATTAAAAGTATCTCAGGCTAAAGAGCTTATTAACAATATTGTTCCTGAGCTTCAGGCTCGTGGTGTAATAGTAGAGAATACGGGTAAAGGCCCAAAGTTTTTACCAAGAGAAAGAACTGATTCAGAAACTCAAGGCCCATATCTTTCTTATCGAAAGAAAATTATTGGTGCTACTAGAAAGATAAAAGCAAACGAAAGAAGGGCTGACAATCTAAAACAAAACCTTGATTCCGTAGCTGAGTATGGTCGAGATTTAAATGGCAAAAGAGGAACTGAAGATCAACTAAATCGTGATCTTGCAGAAACAGAAAGAGCCATAGAAGAAAACAAAAAGATTATAGATTTTAATCAAGACAAACTAAGATCCATTGGTGAAGATACATTTGTTCCTACAATAGAATCTGTTGGCTTGCCAAACAATATGAAAGCTGTGCCTATCCCAGAAGCTACTGAGGCTGCGCTTCAACCTCGTTACGAAGCTCAACAACAATCTATAAAAGGTCTCAAGTCCCAGTTATCAGGTATTATAAAACAAATTAAAAAATTAAATCAAACTGCAAACAAAAGACAATTAAGTTCAATTGAACTTGATAGGATGGACAAGCTTCAAAATGCTCAAGCAGAAGTTTCTGGTAGACTTGGTGACGCACAGGCTAATTTAAAAACCCCTGCTAAAGTTATACAAGAAGCAAAGGGTGAGCAGTTTCGTGAGCAACAAAGACAGCGTGACATCGAAAACAAAAAGGCAGCGGCTCGCGCTCGTGCAGTTGATGATCAAGCGCAACAAGATCAAAGAGAGGCACAGCCATCTGTAACTCCTGAGTTTAGCGAAGTGCAAGACAGGGTGTTCTCTGCATTAAGAAGGCGGTTAGATAAATTAGGTTTTAAAAATGTTAAGTTAGAAAGAACTCAAGATCTAATAGAAGATGTAGCAGAGGGTTCTTATAATCCTCAGACTCGTGTGATTTCTTTGTCTATGGGTATATATGATCCAAACTTATCTGATCAACAATACTTTGATAAATTAAAAGAAGTCATGAATCATGAGCTTATTCATGCAGCAAGGGATTTAAACGTATTAACAAAGTCAGAGTATAGGACATTAGCTAGTGCGGCATCTAAATTAAAGTATGTTAAGGAAACAGCAGACGGTGTTGTAAAACGTAGCTACTCTTATCTTGATAGAGCAAAAAAACTAAACCCAGAACTAGAAGCAGATCAGCAAAAGGAAGAAGCTATAGCTGAAATGTTTAGAGATTATGTTGCAGGAAGACTAAGGCTTGCAGGTAAACCTAGATCATTAATGGAAAAAATTAAAAGGTTTTTCAAAAGTATTACTGGCACACTAAACGATCAAGGATTTAGATCAGTTGAAAGTATATTTGGTGAGCTTAGATCAGGACGAGTAGCTGCACGAAACAAACAGTTTAAACAGCCAAACAATCCTAGCATCAAAAAATCAAAGGTTCTCTATTCAAGAATAATACCTTTGTCTCCAGATGAAAGAGCCGCAAGTATACTTGATTACCTAGATCCAAAAACAGGAAAGCCTATATTCAGCAGCCCTCCTGGATCTGAAACTCTTGTTAGCTTTGCTAGAAGATTACTTGGGCTTAGAGGAACTAGGCAATATGATGTTTCTAATTCTCCAGAAGATACAGAGATTGTTGCTCGTATTATGGCGGCTGAAGCTGAAGCTGCGTTACTATCTAGTAATGATGCCATAGGTTGGTATGACTCAAAGTTAAAGCTTGCAAAACAAATACTATTTCCTATTTATCCAGAAGTTTCTCCAACAAGACCAGACGGAACTCCAAATCCTGCACACGATCCTGCATCAGAACATGCATTTGATTATGCCACTGCCGTCACATCCAATGGATTATCAGTGATCGATAACTATCTTATGGCGGCACGTCAGTATGAAGCTTGGAGATCTTCTGATTCGATTACACCTCAACAATCAAACGCAGGCGACATTAAAAAGTTTCCAGTTACTGGTTCTGGAGCGCAAGGTCAGTCGATGCTTAAAGCCTTTGAGTTTTGGAATGCACTTTCTGACAGGGGTTACGACTCAAATCAAATAGCAGATCTTCTTACAACCCAGATGGCTCGTGGTGATTTAAACAAAATCATGATGGACATATTCGATGTTGAAAGAGTTGCTGATCTACCCTTCACGGTAGACGGAAAAGAATTAGCAAGTGAACAGGTAGGTGTTGCTTATGTAATTGGCCCTAAAATTGGTAATGGTTTTTACCAGAACTTGCGCGGGAACTTTGATCCTTTAACTATGGATCGTTGGTGGATGAGGTTCTTCAATAGAATTACTGGCAAACCTATAGTTGATTTTAACCCAGAGCTTATTGAAAAAAACAGAGAAAGTTTATGGAATCTTGTATCTAATCCTGATGATCTAAGCAGCATAGATAAAAAGCTATTAGAAAGAACATTAGATAAACTTCAAATAAATAATTTAGAAAAAAGTGATATTGAACTTTTAGCCCCAGAGATAATGAAGACTTGGGATAAAGAGTTTTATAACAAAGCTTTCAATGACAAGCTTGAAGAGCTTGAAACCCAGTATGAATTTACCGTTAATAAGGGAACTGTAAGGGGTAAAGATGCTGAGATAGTAAAAGAGATAGCTCGTGGTGCAAGACCTGAGTCAACACCACTATCTTTGGCAGGTAAAAATTTAGCAGGTAAAATAAAGCTTGGCCTTCAGGAAGACCCACGGAATGCTACTGATCGTGCATCAATGAGAGCCGCAGCCAATCGTGCTAGACAAATATTAAAACAAGAATTGAATGTTGATTTAAACAACGCAGACTTTCAAGCGTTGATGTGGTACGCAGAGAAAAGAATTTTTGAAGCAGGCGGTGTTCGCAAAGGTCGTGGTGATGACAACGATTACGCTGATGGTGCTATTGCGATATTAAAAGAGAAAGGTATTTCAGATGACAAAGTCAAAGCCACACTCCCCGAATCAGAGCGAGGAAGGGTCAATCCTGTCAAATCTCAACTCGCAACAGACGCAACAGTTGATAGACAAGCTGATAGAATACAGGGAGAACCAAAGCAAGGAGACTTCTTTGCTCCAAGAGAACTAGAACTTGCTGATGAGAGTGAGGCTCCCCAGAATAATTTATCTCCAGAACAATTAGCAGAGTTAGAATCAGAACCTTTAACTGTTCCAGTAAGACGTTCACCTCAACTATATTCTCGTAGAATACCAAGTGCAGAACAGATGCATCCAGTTGCCGCTCCAGTTGGTGGCCCATTAAACGCGGTGTATGGACTTATATTTGAAAACGGCAGACCTCGAAAAGTTATTTTGCCACAAGGTAATCATGAGGTTTATGAAAGTGGCGCTGAGGTTGGGCAAGGTTTATATCACATTCAACAACGAGGTCATGATAGAGAGCTTGTTGAAAATTCAAAATATAAAAGAGTTGAAAAGGCTATCTTTGATCTTTTAAAAAGATGGGAGAAGCAAGGATATGAAGACGATACAGATGTTATCTCCTATCGTAGTGGAGACAACCTTGTGTTGGAGTGGAGAAATAATTTAGAGTCATCCTCTCCGCCATTAAAATTAGTATTGCAAGACGGAAGAGACGATCAACTAAGTAACGCTCCACTAAGAAGCGCCTACTACGTTAAAACTTTTTATCCCATCTTAGAAAAGAAAGACAGAGCAAAGCCTCGTCACAGAGGTATACAAGCTATCAACTCTGTTCGCTCAGAGAACAGAAGACTATACAGTAGGCTTTTATCTACAACGGCACAGCCAAAGAATACAGTGGGTATTGGCCCAGAAGATCTTGAGCGTAGAATGAGAGATCTTCGATACACTGGAATGCAAGATAAAGTTGCAAGTGTGTTCAACTTTTTTGGTAAGCCATTCAATGTAAATGAAGAGTCGGTAAAAGACTCAGTCAATTATGTATTTAGAAAATTACAAGATCAGTTTGCTCCAGTTGGTGCTGTGTATGATAAGCTTAGAAAAGGTGGGGCTGATATTGCAAGAGACATGGATGCATACTTTCAAGAACTTGGAATGCATGGGATTGTCGGAGAAAAGAAAGATCAGTTTAGTAATCAAGAATTTGATCCAGTAATTGAAGAGGTAGCAAGGATGGATATGTCATCTGCTGATGACACGTCTATGGATCGCATCTCTGGATATTACAAACAGATGAAAGAAAAGAACGGAAGTCCTGCATACGCTCTTGCTAACTCTTATCTGTATGCCAAACACGCATTAGAAAGAAACGCTCGTATCCTAAGACAATCAAAAGGCAAGATTGAAAATGGTTCGGGCATGTCTAATCAAGAAGCCAATGACATAATAGCTTTCGTTAACGGCATGAACCCAATTCAACAAGCTGTTATGAACAGAACTCTTAACGCTACAAAAAATATAATCAGTAATACCAACGATGTTTATATAGAGGGTGGTTTAATACCAGACTATAAGAGTGACTCCGATATAGATGACCTAACAAGAGATGCGTTTGATCAGTATGAATTTTATGTACCTCTTCGTGGGTTCTCAGATCCAGAAGAATCTCTCGACATTGCAAACTATGGTGCAGGTGGTTCTAGTGGTAATAAGTTTGGTGGAGGAAGGCCAAACAGAACTCCTTTAGGAAGATCATCATACGCAGGTGACATAATAAATAATGTCGGTGTTCAAAGGTTAGCTGCAATTGACAAGGCAGAAAAGAATAAAGTTGGTCAGGCTTTTCTAAGGCTGCTTGAAAGCGATGATATAGATACCACTGGCATACCTGCATATGTTCTTGAAAGACATCCTTTGCGTAGGGTAATGCGTAATGGAACGATTACACATATGCCAGACAGAAACTTCAACGATCCAAACGATCCAATACTTGCTGTCAGGGTTAACGGTGAAGAAGTCTTGATTGGTTTTGATGATCCAAGACTTGCCAATGCTTTTAAAGGAACATCAACTAGTCAAGCAAATGCTTTGTTGGGTGGTCTTCATTCCCTCACAAGACTTTACGCAAACCTTCTTACAAGTTGGAACCCTGCTTTTATTTTATCAAACCTACCAAGAGATATAGAAACTGCTGCATTTAATGCCCAACAATATGGTGTTAAAAATGTTGGGATGTCGGTTCTAAAAAAAGTTGCGCCCGCAGGAAAAGCCATAATGAAGGTGGTTAATAATAAAAAAGGCGCAGATCCTTATTGGGCTAATAGATATAAAGAGTTCAAAGAAAATGGTGGAGCTAACGTGCTCAACCAAATGGCAAGCGACATAGATAATGCCAAAGACATTAAGAAAACAATAAATAAAATTGTAGAGGCTGATGCAAAAGGTAATAGAAACTTAACAAAACAATTGTGGGTTGGCACAAAAAAAGGAACTGGATCTATTATTAATTATATTGAGGCTATGAATACCGCTGCTGAAAACTCAGTTAGACTAGCCTTCTTTGATAAGATGGTTCTTGAATTAGAAGGCCAAGGAGTTCCGAAAGAAAGAGCTTTGAAAGAAGCGGCGATAGCTGCACGTCAACTTACAACTAACTTTGCCAAGGGTGGTGAGTTAAAGTATGGACTAAACACTTTCTATCTTTTCTTTAACGCATCTCTTCAAGGCTCAATGGCAATGCTAAACTCTCTTGTAAATAATAAAAGAGGAAGACAGCTTGTAGGGTCTGTTGTTGCAATGGGATTCACAATGGACTGGATTAATGCGTTGATGTCTGGTGATGAGGATGAGGATGGGGTTCTTGATTACGATGACTTAAATGAATACAAGTTAGCTCATAGCATTACATTGCCTGATCTAAATGGAGATGGGACTTTCGTCACTATTCCATTGGCATACGGAATTAACATGTTCTACAATCTTGGTAGATCAATGGCTAACATCACTCGTGGTGCTTACGGACATAACGGAACACACACACCTGCACAGGCTGCATCATCTACGATTGGAACAATCACAGAAACAATCAACCCTTTCGGCGGCAACAATCTGAAGACGTTCGTGTCTCCAACTGTAATTGATCCTGTTGTAGAACTCATGAGTAATGAGAACTTTATGAACGGCCCAATATATAAAGAGCTTTCACCTTATGAACAATATAAATCTCGTAGTGGTTTGTACTGGTCAACAACAAGTCCTAGTGCAATTGCTATATCTAAATTCTTAAATGATAATATCGGCGGTGGAGACGACATCATCCCAGGAACCATTCTTGGAAAGACTGTTCGTGTAGATGTTCAGCCAGATGTTATAGAACATCTTGTTGACTTTATGCTTGGTGGTGTAGGTAGATTTGTTGTTCAAACAGGGGAGACCGCAGCTCGTGCTCCAGAAATTCTTATGGGTGAATTTCAAAAGGACATGATAAGACGTACTCCCATTATCAACAAAGCGTTTACTGCTGTTACTGATAAGGATAGATCAGGAAGCTTCTATGAAAAAAGAAATGATGTTCTCGCAGTTGCGGCATCAATAAAGAACGCAAGAGATAACAGAGATGTTCAAGCGTTCAATGAGCTTAGGTCTAGATACCCTGATATTATCAGACTAATAACCCCAGTTAAAAAAATAAACAGTATATTAAGAAAGATAAACAAGACGAGAAAGAATGTTCTCCAAAATGAAAACTTATCTGACAAAAAAAGAAAAGAACTTTTAGAAAAAATTGATGCTAGAAAAGCATTACTAATCAGCAGAGCAAATGTTTTGATGAGAGACATTTAGTTCAATTGAACATTTTAAATCTGTCTATTGGTATTAGTCCAATTGCTTCTATATCTGATGGATCGTTCCGCCTGTTCCAACCTTCACTGCTATACTCAATCTCGCATTGCATATCTAGGTTGCAGTACCCAGTGACATCAGTCCACTGAACGACAAACAAACACGGCACATTACAAACATTCTTTAGGTTCTGTGCCATAAGTAATTTAGTTAGAGATATAAAACATGTAGGATATTTGTTGTGCTCCACACCACGGTGACGCATCTCTACAAACGCCTGTATCTTTTTCCCTCGCAGCGCAACGTAATCAAACTGTGCGTACTTCATCTGTCGCTGCATCTGACATTGCCACTTACTCTCTAGCAATGAGGCAAGCTGTCTTTCGTTGACCTCATCACCAGAGTTTTCATACGTTGGTTTCATCTTTACTCTCTATCCACTTCAATACGTCAGTGTATCTCCATCTCTTAACTTTAGGACTGAAGCTTATTGGCTGAGGGAAATCAGATCCCTCACGAAGATGTCTTCTTATTGTTTGTTCACTCATCGATAGCATTTCAGCTAAAGCATGTTTGTCCATTAACTTTTCTTCCATGTCTTAAAGTCCTCTCTGAGTTGTTCAAATTTCTTACGAGCTTCTGGATCACTCCTGAACTCTGTTCTAGATTTTATATTGCAGTACTTCCTTATGCTGTTCGTAACTGCCTCTTCAACCTTTACTGGATCATGTTCATCTATGTGACCTGCATCATTCATATACTTTCCAAAATCTATATTACGGCAAAGTAAACCTGCTGATGCTATCAGCCTTTCAATGTACTGATGCTCTTCTCTTGTCTCTGGTTCGTCCTGATCATTCAGTCTAACCATTGCCACAACATATCTTGTGCCTACCCAGTCAGTGTGTAGTTCTTGTGGGCAATCATTAGGGTGTACGTTAAGACGTAGTATGATACCGTTCCTGTCCTGTGACATCGATACCTTTACCGCCTCAAAGTTCATGGCTGCATCTCTAATCTCGCTCATCTCTCGCTCCTATGAAAAACTTTCTTTCCAGTATATCTTTTGTCAGGTGGTACATCATCACTGTTGAAATGAAATTGAGCAGCATGAAGCCTATCTACATGGCTCTTTGTTTTATCTTTCTTGTGACCGCAAGACTGACCAGACTGTGCTCCACATGCAGGACATTCTACCTGCTGAACCATTGCTTTAGTTACTGTCACCATTGAATCTCTCCCAGTTTCTTTTTGCCCATCCTATTGAGTCAACCCCAGTTAAATCCCACCATGTTCTTTCACTACCAAAACGATGTAGTTCTGTATGGCAGGTGCGGCACAGAGGTACAGCGAAGTTATCTCCCGACTTCATACCTATTCCACGTTCCCCAACATGTTGTAGGTGGTGTGCCTCTGCACCGCGTCTGCACACTAAGCAAGGAGATCCTCGCAAAGTATTCAGATACTTCTCATCCCTAATGTTTTTGTGTTTCGGAATTAACATGCGGTTGTGCTGTTATTATTTTTACATCAGGTTCGCCTTCTAATAACCATAACTTAGTAATTATATCTTCAAGATCATCACTTTGTTCTTGAACGGTTACCGTAAGTTCACCCTCGTGATCATGCATTTTTGTGACCAAGTAAAAATATTCTTCACTATCATACATACTAGAGATGTAAGAATACACTTTTATCATGCGCTGCATTCTCCAAGTTTCTTCCCCGTTTGAAAAAGAAAATATTACTGATGCCGTAGTGTTGGTATTTGATGTGCTTTCTAATTGCATAATACTTCTCCTAATTTAAAATGGGATCTCATCATCCATATCATTTGATACAGATCCTTGTGTGTTGCTGTTGTTAGAAGATCTATTGTGACCACCATTGCGCTCGTAAAAAACACTAGAGTTTAAAGATAGAAAGTTCATACCTGATTTAGATTGTCTGATCCAAGCAGATAGATCTGCCTTTGGATGCTTAACACCCTCATTCAACTGAGCCATCAAGTCTCTAACGACATCACCATCAACCTCAATGTTGCCAGTGTAGTCAGGTTGTCTTTCATTTTGTTTCTTTCTGTTCTTAAACAGTGC
>TARA_R100001463_G_scaffold31738_1_pt1 | contig 14027 bp, 14 predicted proteins | sample TARA_R100001463 | Tara Oceans TARA_R100001463 (sample SAMEA2622242) | marine metagenome | biome: marine biome (ENVO:00000447); feature: deep chlorophyll maximum layer (ENVO:xxxxxxxx); material: "saline water (ENVO:00002010), including plankton (ENVO:xxxxxxxx)" | depth 40 m
AAAAAGAAATAAAAAAATTAAAAAAGGAGAAGTAAATGCTATCAATGCTAACAAGTAACTGGGAATGGTTTTTATTGGCTTTATATGTATTAGAAAAAGGTATTAAGCTAAGTCCATCTAAAAAAGATGATTTGGTATGGGACATGGTTTTAAAACCTATTGTGGATAAGATTAAAGGAAAGTAAGTGGCATCAAGAAGAACTGAAATACGAGCAGATAGATTTGAGTCTAAAAGAAAAAACCCTATAAAATTAGGCGATGATTCTAATATAGACATAAACCTTAAGCCTGTTAAAATAGGCGATAAAAACAGTATTTTAGAGCTTTCTAATGATGAATTAAGAGTAAGAGGAACTATTGATGCCTCAGCTATAACAGTAGATGGGGCATCTGTTCAAACAGAGGTAGATGCAGGCAAAATTTTAGGATATACCTGTATTGATGATTATGGTCTGCATTATTTAGAAACATCTTTCACAGTAGAAGATGCAGGACACAAAGTAAGTTTTGTAGTTCCACCAAGTGGTAATGTAGAAATAGAGTTTACAGGATTTTTTGACAGAGCAAGTACATCTGATGTTACTGTGTATGCAGGTCTAAGTGACAGTTCTACTTATAATTCTACTGGAAATACACATGAGTATGATTATAATGGAGTTAAATCAGATGATGAAATAGATGATGAAATAATTACTTTTAAATGGTGTGTGAAAGGATTGGAAAAAGGGGCATCTATTACTTATTATTTAGGCTTAAAGTCTAGTGATGCTACTGCTGTTCATTTAAAATATGGATATAGATCAGCAAATGGATTAGCTTTTCATCCTTTTATAATGAAAGCAACAGCATTACCTTCAACAATTTATGATGGAACTTAGAAATAACAATGGGAGCAAAAATGGAATATGATAAAAAAATAGAAGAGTTAGAACAACAATTAAAAGGCATTGAAACTGCTTATATAAAGTGCATGGGTACTATAGAATATTTAAAAGCTGAAAAGAAAAAAGCTGAAGAGGGGAAGAAAGATAAAGGTAAATAATGGCTAGTTTTACAGATAAAAAATTAAGTGAAGTTTATAAAGATATACTTCATACTGATAACTCCAATAGTGGTATCTCTTCTACTATAAAACAAATTAAATGTGGAGATGGAGATACAAGTGCATTATATTTATCTGATAGAAACTTAAAAGCACAACCATCAACTGACTCAACTACTAATAGTGTTATATGTGATGCTGATGGAAATGCATTATTAACTGTAGATTCTACAAATGATTTAGTTAAAGCAGGAATAGGGCAACATACTGTGAATACACAATATGCTTACTTTGGTGTATCTTCAGGTATTGGGGCTAACTTTGCAACAGGTAGGCATCATGTTCTTTCCTTTGGAGGGAACACCCAAACTGATGCTTTAGCAGATAATTTCCAGCTAGGCACAGGAACTGATCCAGATACATCATTTACAACAGCAGATGGAAGTGCAACAGATGCTTCTTTGATAGTTCCTTGTATGTGGTTAGTTCCTGATAATGTAACTATTGATGCAGTATACTCTTTAGAAGGTGGTGATAATGCAACAGGTGCTACAACTCGTATGCATCTTATGTCTTACACATTTAATTCAGGCTCTACATCAGCTTTAGCAGATGGGACATTGTTAGCACATAATTCAGATGTGACTAATGCAGGTAGTGAACAAGCCTATAAAAGCACATGGACAGTAGATAGTGCTGATGTAGCAGGTAATAAAGTAATTTTAGCAACATTTTTAACAACAGATGTGACAGGTGACTACTCTGTATCTGTTATGGTTAAATATCATTTAAGGTAAAAAGGAGAAAGTTTTATGGCAGACTACAGCAATCCAGCAGGAATAAATACAAACCTACCTGTTGAAAGTGCAAATAACAATAATTTGACTACTAGAAATGGTGGGGCATCAGAAATGATTGACCAAACACTTAAGATAGGTAGCACAGTAACATCTGTTTATTCATCTAGCATAACAGCAGCTAAAGGAGTCTTGGTTTCTCCTGAGTCTATTGAAATTTCTAATACAGGAGGATCAGGAGCTCAAGTTTTAATGAAACTTAGCTATTGGACAGATGGTAATACAAAAGGAACATCTCAGTATTTACAGTTTTTAATAGGAGAAGGTGAAACTGTTAATTTTCCTATGTCTAGGGTTATAATATCTCAAGATGCAGATACTATGTATAATGGAACTGAATTAGCTCAAGCAGCACCTAATTCTAATATGTATATAGATTCAACAGTAGATTCTAATGATGGAACAGGAGATGATATAACAGGCTCTGCATCAGTTACAAATTTAATATTAGAATCTGACAATGATACAAACTTTTTTCATGTTGGTGACTTAATACGAGTCAATAATGAAATTATGGAAGTTACTGCTGTAGGAGATGATTCTGATGCTGCTAATACTAATTTAACTGTTATTAGAGGAACACATGGTTCTACTGCTGCTTCAGACCATGCAGATGATGCTGCAATAAGGTTTCCTTTCTTTAATGCTTACCATAATTTTACTGCTGCGACAGGTGGTTACGATGTTCCTCAGACAGATAATGATGGTAAATTTAAAGCAATGAACTTCTTTGGGTATGGGAGAGCTAATACACTTCATAGTTCAGGGATATTACCAGGTTCTGTTTCTTTTAAATTTTACAATGCAGGTTATCAAGAATTAGGTCTTTCAGGTATAACACCTGGAACTAACACAGGTCTTACAGCAGGCACTACATATCAATTTGATATAAATGTAGATGGAGCAGGAGATTTTGATGTGCAATTCACAGTAGATGCTAATAATACTAATTGGGGTGGTCGTAATGGTGTTTTAAGCAAAATACAACAAGTATTTAATGATGCTTATTATGCATCAGGTAATTTATTTGAAAAGAAAGTAACTGTGGGGATAGTTAATGGAGATGTAAGGTTTACTTCAGGGCAATGCCTTTCTTCATCTTCTATAGCCCTAACTGATTCTTCAGGAGCAAGTACAGATGTTTGGGGAGTTGGAAGATTTCCTACTGTAGCAAAATTAGCAACAGCAGTAGCTGCTAAACTTCCTGATGATTCAGTTTCTACTGCTCAAACTGGCGAATCAATGGTCAATCAAAGTGTGTTTATGTTTGATGATGGTAAAGGAAGATTGGTAGGTATGGGTACAGGGACTATAGATTATGAAACAGGAGCTGTTGATTTTACATCAAAGCCTAATGCAGAATTTGTAATTTCAGCTAGATATGCTAGTGTGATGACAGGAAAAATTACTACAAGATCTTCTAATACAATAGATGATATATCAGTTCGTAGCCTTAGTAATAAATTAGATACAATGGTAAATATTAAAGTTAAAGGTTATCCTTTAGTTAAATAGGAGGAAGAATGGCAACAGCACCAACATACTGTACACACAGACAATTAAAGGATGTATTTCCTCAATTAGACTCATTTGACAATAAAAGAGCATTGTATGGATGGAAAGAAGTAACAACGAATAAATATGCTGCACATAATAGTGGATTAACAACTCAATTATTTGCTGATGGCGAAGACTTAGGTTCAGCTCAATCTGCACATACTGACTTAAATGTTGAGGGAGAATGGTTTTATAATAGTGCTGAAGATATAACTTATTATTATTCAGCAAACTCTCCAAATGATAAGCTTATGGAATCTGGAGAAGAATTTTCTGCTTTAATCACAAGAATTACAGCTAATGCTAGTAGATATTTAGATGCTAAGTTAGATCCTAACTTACCTAAAGAGCAATTAAAAGATAAAGAAGGTAATTACGATTATATAATAGTAAGAACAACTGCATTATTAGCAGCAACCTTTCTTATTAGAAGCCATGACCCAACTTCAGAAGTTGCAACAGCAATGATGGAAGATGCAATGGGTAATATAGATGCTTTAAACAAAGGAGGAGCAGCACTATCATGGCAAACAACTGGGGACTCATCAAAAGGAATTATAAGAGATGTCTATTATACATCAGGAAAAATAAGACCAGTAGATACAAGAGGCAGATGGTCAGGTTCTTGGGACTTAATAAAGATTAAAGTTATAGATTCGGGTGTTTTTGGAACTGCTACTTATTCTGTTTGGGTTAAAGATGGAGATAGTTTAAAAAGCAGACAAGTTATAACTGCTGAAAAGATTACAGGAGATTATCAACATATTGCCAATGGCTTACAAATAAGATTTGGTGGAGCTAATGCTACTGCTTCTACAGGTGTGTCTGCAACAGAGGCTGCTACTGATGATGAATGGGAAATCGAAGTAGCAGGATGGCAAGAAGAAGTAGATAATTCTGCTATAAATTCAGTTAAAATGACACGAGGTGGTATTAGAACCACTAGATTTGGAAAATATTAAGAATGGCAGTAAATTTCACAAACAATTGGAAGAATATTTTAGACAAGTTAGAGTCTGTTCTGGAAACAGAATTTAAAGGTGCTCTACCTGTCTATAAAGGAAATACTGTACCTAAAGGTGTAAATCAAGCATTACAGCTTATACCTACAGGAAGTGTTTTAAACGAGTATAATGCAACCTCTGAAACAAGAGAATTTTCTATTACAATAAGATTTATATTTGCAGAGGTTAATGTTAAAGAAACTGCATTAGATCATATACTTAGGTATGTTTCTCGTATAGAAGCATTAATACACGATAATGTGGCTATGACTTTAGATAAAGGCTCAGATGCAGATAATAGTAATGCTTTTAATTGCAGATTTGAAAGTACAGATTTAAATACTGATGAAGAATCAGGTATTTATATAACAGAATGGGCATGGAAGTGCCAACATTTAGGAAATATAGGCTAGGAGGCTTATGAAAATAAAACTTAAAAAAGGAGTGGTATTGCCAAATAATTGGAAAAGCTGTGGTTGCTCTGCCGAAGATTGGGCAGACCTAAATAATGGCAAGTCAATTGAAGTCAATTCTGTTCCAGATCTAATAAAAAACAATGTAGATGTTGCTGAGTCAGCATCAAAAAATAAAAGTAAGGGGAATAAATAATGGCAACAGTAGCACATGCATTTTCTCCTAAAGAGTTTAAATGCTTCATCATATCTGATGCAACTAATGCAGGAACATCAGGTATACATTCATCAAATATGCTTCAATTAGATGTTGATTCAGTTTCTTATCCATCTCTTAATGTTACACAAGCATTAGATGTTAGAAGTGGTGTTGGAGCTACTCTTAAGGATGAAGATTTTTTTCAAGATAACAAAATGAGAGTAGTTGAGTTAGGGCTATCAGGAACATTACACGATGATGTAGGACATAGATTATTATTAGCTAATATTTGTGGAGCAGCTCAAGCAGATGATACAAACCAAACAATTGCAAGTGGGCACAAAGTAATATCACAGAAATATGGAGCAGCAGTAACAAATAATGCTTCTTCATTAACTGTTGTTATTCAACCATCAGATGTTTCTAATCAAACAGGTTTAGAATTTCCAGGGATGGTTGTAACTAATCTTACAATATCAGCAGATGCAGGTACTGAAGGTGGTAGATATAAGTTTTCTGCTACACTTCAATCAGGAAAAGTGCCTGACTTAGCTTCTACTGCTTCTGCTGGAAGCACTGTTTATGCAAATACTACAACTTCATTTTTGTCATCAGCAAGTGGAATTAAAGTTTACAATACTGATGCAGTATTAAATAGCTTTACTACTACAATTGATTATCCTGCTGTATTTACAGGGATCACATCTACAGGATACGAAGTAGTAAGTAGAGGGGCTGAATGCTCAGTAACTCACGATTGTCAAGTTAAGTATGATGGAAATACTAAAGGTCTAGTAAATTCATTTGATACACAGACTGCTGCAATGGCAGAAAACTCATTTATTATTGTAAATAATGGTAAATTTGGGGTAGATACAGCAAATGCTGTACTGACTAATGTAGCATATTCAGAAGGCGATGTAATGATGCTTGATGTTTCATTAAAAGCTGTTGATGATGGCACAGATGAGTTACTTATAATTGATATAAGTGATTAATGATTAAATAAAGGGGGAGCAGTATGAAAATCAAACTCAAGTCAGGTAAAGAGGTTGTTTTAAATGACCTTACAGTAGATGAAAGAGATGAGTTATTAGATTCTGTTGATTATAATACCACAGATGATGGTGTTAAAATAAAGATGGTACACTCTACAATGACAAAGTTTATTAGGATGGGTGTTAAAGGTTCTGATGATAAATTTATAAAATCATTAACTTTTGCTGATAAAAGCGAAATCTTTCAACTTATACAAGGAGATCTACTTAACCTGGGGGAAGAAGAAGCCTCAGACTAGCTTTAAATGTTATGTTTGAGGCTTGCCAAGGATGTCAATACGAAGAATATCCTTACGAAGCTCAGATACCTGTATTGGTTAATGGAAGCCGACCAGTTTGGAAATTTGAAAGTGATGAAGATGTCTGGAAGGTTATAGATTTAATAATAGAGGAAATAAATGAGTCTAATTCTAAAGGCAATGAGTTTGATATTGTACCATCAATACAAGCACAATTGCCTTTTTTTACATGCAGTAATGCAGTACACAGTAAAAAGGATCAAAAAGATATACAAAGGTATTTGTATTGTGAAAAGTTTAATGTCCCTGCATATAAGGGTGATTATGGCGAACAGCCATGTTTATGGGTAGATAAAGCATTTGTTATAAGAAATGCATTTGCAAAGTTAGAGAAAAAACAAATTAATAAGGCAAAACAAGATGGCACAAAAACAACTAATAATTGAGTTTAAACCTAAAGGCGATAAAGCCCTAGTTAATGCTATAAAACAATTAGATATAGCAACCAAACAGTTGCAAAATTCTACAGCTAATTTCAGAAATAAGACTGATCAACTTGAACAATCTCAAAAAAAATTACATAAAGCACAAAAAAAAGTAAACAAACAAGGTCTTTTAGGAGTAAAGAACAATAGACTTTTGAGTGGTTCTTTAGCAACACTTCGTTCTAGGTTGCTTATAGTTTCTTTTGGTCTAGGTTTAGTTTCAGTAGGATTTAAAAAGCTATTTGATGCTTCTATAAAACAAGAAAAAGCTGAGAAAAAACTTTCAACAGCATTAGGTAAAACAAGCACACAGTTATTAAATTATGCTTCTGCTCTTCAAAAAACTACTACTTTTGGAGATGAAGCTATTATAGAAGTTCAAGCTCTTATAGGTGCTTTTACTCAAGATGAAGAGCAAATAAAAACATTAACTGCTGCTACTTTAGATTTAGCAGAAGCTAAAGGAATGGATTTATCTTCAGCAGCAGATTTAGTAGGAAAATCATTTGGTTCTTCTACAAATTCTCTTTCAAGATATGGAGTAAAGGTCAATGGTGTTGTAGGCTCTTCTCAAAGACTTGAATCTTTAACTACAAATATTGCTGAGTTATTTGGAGGTCAAGCAGCAGCAGCAGCAGACACTCTAGGTGGTTCAGTACAGCAAATGACAAATGCTATGGGAGATGCAAATGAAGCTGTTGGTAAGGCATTTGCTCCTGTAATAAAAAAACTTTCAGGGTTTTTAACAGAAGCAGCAGGTTCAGCTAGAGAGTTTTTCTTAGAATTTGCTGAAACTGATTTTGAAAAAACTGTTAGACAAATAGAAGAAGCAGGAGGAAATGCAGATGACTTAAAGTTATCTTATGCAGAAATGGCAAAAATAGACATGGAAGATCAATTTAAATCAATGCCTGATGATTTAAATTCTTCTAAAGAAGTTTTACAAAAAATGGGTGATATTGACAAAGATAGAGTAAAAATATTAAGAAATAGAGCTGCTATTGAACAAGATATGGCTAAAGAAGGCATTTCAAGAGCACAAGTCGAAACTTTCTCTTCAGATGTTATGGAAAAAAATATTACTAATCTTAAAACATATAGAGATGAATTAGAAAGAAGGCATGCTCAGGAAACTATGTTTGCTAGTGAATTTGCACAGCAAACAGAATCTGAAAATGTAAAAGATGTAAAAGCTAGAATTGCACAGATGGAACATTTTCAAAAAGTAGCTAAAGAATTTAAGAAAAGGTTAGATGACGAGGATGCATCTTTGGCTAATAAAGATAAAGACAAAGAAAAAAATAAAGAAATGTTGAAGTTTTTAGTGGAGTATGAAAAACAATTAGCTTTAATAGTTAGTCTTACAGAGGGTGATGATGATGAAGAAGGTGGATTTTTCTCAAGAATATTTGGCAAATTTTCAAAACAAGAGGAAATGGAGAATTTATTAACTAATGTTGATAAAGTAGTTAATGCTATAGCCAATGTAGGCAATGCTTATGATAAAGTTAAAATGCAACAAATCAATCAAGCTAAACAAGCAGAGCTTGATACTGTTAAAGGCATAAGAAATGAAAGAATAAGAACTAAAAAAATAGAAGAAATTGAAGCTAAATATGCTGAAAAAACAAGAAAGCATAAAGAAAAAATGAAAGATGTTAAGGTTATGGAAGCTATATCTAATACTGCATTAGGAGCAACTAAAGCATGGTCTGACCCTGGTGGCTTTTTAGGAATGGCTTTATCTGCATTAATTGTTGCTCAAGGTGCAATGCAAATCAAAGCAATTAAAGCACAGAAATACCAATATGGTGGTATGGTTGGTGGCAATAGACATTCTCAAGGTGGAACTATGATTGAGGCAGAACAAGGCGAGTTTGTTATGAGTAGAGATGCTGTTGAAGCTGTAGGTATAGAAAACTTAAATAGAATGAATACTGGTTTAGGTGGTGGAGGTGGAGCTAGTATTATTATAAATAATCCTATATTAGGTAAAGATACTATAGAAGATGAGATAGTTCCACAAATAAAAGAAGCACTTAGAAGAGGAGGTTCTATTGCTTAATTTAGACTTTTTTCCTGAATTTAAATCAGATATACAAGGTAATGCTACTAGCATACATCCTATTGTTAAGATAAACACAAATCCCCCTATTTATTTATCTCAAAATGCAGAAGTATTAGAGGATAATGGAGAAATTGTAAACTTTCAAACATTAAATCTTAAAATACCTTCTATTAAAGAATCTATTGATATAGAAAACAGAAACTTTAAAATAAATAATGTGACTCTCACATTGTCAAATACAGATTACTTTACAAATGATGGGAATAGAATTTTGTTTAGTGATTTATTTAATGAAATAAACTTTTTAAACACCGATGTTCAAATATATTGGAAATCTCAATCTTGTACAACTCTTGTGCAATGTTTACCTATATATAGAGCTATTATTAAGAGAGTTTCTCATGATTACGACAATATTAAAATTATATTAGAAGATCTTACAGAATCTGTTATGCACAAAAAAGTACCTATTGGAGTGTTAAACTCTGAAAATGCATACAGAGAAGAAGACATAAACAAAACAATACCTATGGTATTTGGTGAGATTGAAAAAGCACCTTGTGTTTTATACAAAGACATAAGTTTAGATACTTCTAATCTTAAAAGAATATATACTTTAGTTGATAGGTTTGAAGTTCCTGTTAAAAAAGGAGTTGCTAACATAGAAGATGTTTACAATCAAAATCAAACTATCGCTACAGGGTGGACTGAGTTACTATATGTTTATTCAGGCTCTTATTTAAAAGTTATGAAAGACTTAGCTCAAAGTTCTAATTTAGATGAAGGTGTTGATTTTTCTGCTCCTTCTTCTCCTGGAGTACAAGTAAGCACTTCAGCAGGTTCTGAACAGTCTTTAACATGGCTTAGAGCTACATATGATGGTTTAGTACCTACAAACACAATATCTATGGGGATAATGCAAGTTGTTTATAATAATAAACCAACATCTTTAAGTTTAGGAAATGTTGGAGCATCAGGGATACATTTTTCAGGAGCAAATGAGTCTAATTATGCTAATACAGGTATAAACTGGCAATATGAAGATGAAGGTTTTTCTATAACAAACCCTGAATATGGAATAGATGGTAATTCTAGCACATATGCTAATTTTCCACCATACGACATTTCTAATTTAACCGAACTTGCAACTACTGATGATGGTTTTTTTATTATGAATCATTTTTACAATGGCACTTACACTAGCAACACCTTCAACAATTCTGAAACTTTTTCACTCAATGCAATGGAAGGCGATTGGAATGAAACAAGTCCTGAAATATCTGATAATGAAAAATATTGGCATTGGCACAGAAATGCAAATAGATTACTAGGCCTTGATTTAGCTAATAAGGTTGAATTTATATGTATGCCTGATGCTAAAAAACTATATGATTTATTTAGAATATGGTATGAAAACGAAACTGATAACTCAAGACCATTAAAACCTTGGAGTAGTTGGTCAAAAATAACAGATTATGAAGTTAATACTTCAAATAGTAGTTCATTTCATAAAAAGGGCAATATATTAAATCATTTTTGGGGAACACCTACAGATTTTTACCAAAGACCTTATTTTCAAGGAAGCACTTTTTTAGTTAATAATGATAGATTGCAAATGACAGATTTTGAAGACGACCAATATGAATCAGATAATTATAACCAAGCCCATATACCAAATTATTTATATGGATTTTCAAGAGATTTTTCAGTTAATGAAAATCTCCATGCATGGCTAACTTTTTCTAAAGATTTTAATGGTGACACTATCAATGGTTATGATTTAAATGGGCTTCCTGATGCTAATCCTATTAATATAGATTTTTGGGAGTTAATGGAATATCATGGTTTTACATATGATGATTTTCCAAGGTATAGAATTACAGGATTAATTAACAGGCATGAATTTTTTAATAGCACTCCATACGATATATCTCATTTTAAAGATGATTTGCAAGTAGAATGGAATGGAATTGATTCTAATTTTTGGCAAAACACAGGTGAAGTGTCAGGAATGAATCAACCTTGGGATGCTTACAATGGTGGTGGTAGTATGGGGTTTGTAGCAGGAGGTTATTATTCTTGGTATCTTACAGGAAATAATGATGGAGGGGTAAAAAGAGAAGCACAAGGATGGCATAATTATTTTTGTGATAGTGGATGGCATATGCACTTCACAGATAGTTACCAATTTGAAGATTCAGGTGTTACAGCTCCTAAAGGTTTAATGATGCCAGGAGCAATGGGTATGCCAATTTTAAAAGAGATTAACAGTTATAATGGTCTAAGACCTTACATGACACAAGAAGGCTATAGTAATGGAGCAGGAATGAGAGTTGTTTCAAAAAATAAAACTCCAGGTACAGTTATGAGTGAGGCAGGAAGTAATTATTTTAATATGAATATAGCTGCAAATACATTAACTACATTTGGTCTTTTAACTACCTTAAGTTCTGAAGTAGATGATGCTATAGAAGGTTCAGGATTTAGTTATTTAGATGCAGAAATTTATTTTGAAAAAGATAACAACATACCTATTGCAGACAATCTTGGAAACAACTCTGTTAAATTAATTCATTTTGGAGTAGACCTTCCTGAAGCAGGTTCAGATGGAAGTACAGAGATTATTGATTTAGGAAATTTAAGTACAGCATCTTTAAGCACTATAGATGGCATTGATGGATTATACCCTATTTATAATACTAACGAACCATCAGGCACTCAGAATTGGGATGATCAATTAAATATTGATTTAGAGTGGGATATTCCTAGTAGATTTAATGCTACAATGATTGGTTTTATTTTTAATTATACAGATAGAGAAGATAGTGTAAACTTTAGAATAGAAGCTAGTAGAATGAGTATGAAACATGTTTTTGAAATAGATAATATATTTGATAAAAACTTTTACTTAGAAACAAAAGGCAGAATGGCTGATAATATATTAGAGGGGACTCCTCCAACTTCAGTCATTAGACATATTATAGAGGAAGAATTAGGATTACAAATATTTTTAGATACTCAAAGATTTAATAATATTGACAGTTTTTTAAGTGGTGGCAATTGGAGTATGGCTTTTTCACAAACAGAACAAATGGAAGCTAAAAAACTTGTACAAGAAATAGCAAAAAACTCTCCTATAGTACCATTGTTTAGATCTAACTCAACATTAAGCATGGCTATTATTAAAAATGACTACACAGGAGAAGATGTTAGTGCTACAATACTATCTTCAGATATTATAAAATCATCTTTTGACAGAACAAAGATTGAAAATGTTAAAACTATGGTTTCAGTAAAACATACAAGAGATTATGAAACTGATTCGTATAAAAAAACATCTTATGTCAGTGCTTATGATTTTTATGGAAATGGTGATAAAGGTTATCCTAATGGATATAAAAAAGAATATTATGGATTAGACAAAAATAATGCAGGAGATTCTGTTTTAGAATTTGAAAGCAAATACACAAGATACCCTGTTGGGTATACAGGAGAGTATTTCGGTACATCAACACCTGAAAAATTAAGAGATTTTACTTTAGCATATAACTGTAATCAACATAATATTATTAAATTTAGAGTTCCTATTAAATATGCTAATCTTGAAGTCACAGATATAATTAGATTTGACTCCTTAATAGAAAATATGAAATTATATGGAGAAGATTATACACAGTCTTTTACTAGGAATGGTCAAGAAATTTATCCTTATTTTATGATAACAAATATAACTAAAGATATAAAATCTGTAAACATAGATTGTATACAGATGCACAATTTAAATAGAAATGATAATGTTTTGTCAGGAGCAAGTGGCGATTTTAATTTAACAGGTGTTACAGACCAGCAAGATTATGAAGATTTAAATCAACATTTACTTTATCCTAATCAATATATATCTGAAGGGCAATTATATAACTGTGATATGAATGGAGATAAAGTTATAGATAGCAACGATTTAGCTATTTTAAATGAAGTTTTAAATCCTGACCTTATTTCTGAAGAAGAAGAAGAAGATGTTATTGTTGATGCATACAATTATGAAGGGGTAGGTGTTTTAAGATTGCCTACAGGTGAATCTTCGGGAATATTGAATAGGTTAGGACTTGATTGGAGAGCTATATTAAGAGATGACAATCAATCCTGTGTTTTGGGTGTAACAAAATATTGGTCAAATAATCTTTATGAAGAGATTACTCAAGCTTTGCCTAATTGGCTTATTTCTTCTGCTCATGGAGAAGGAAATGGTTTTGATAATCTTCAAGAAGGAATTGGTCGTAATATCTTTTTAAATAACCCTGATGTATTCAACTATAATGATACTGTTTTATCTGATAACGATAATGTTATGAGCAAACTTACTCCAAACATTCTTAATTATTATACAGGAACAGGAGGTGGCTTAGAAAGTATATATACAGGTTGGCATATGAAAATAGGAGATGAATGGATTCGTGTAACAGGTTCTACTACAATGACATACTCTAATGATACACTTGGAATTATACTTTATGTAGAAAGAGGTGTTCTTGGAACACAAATAGCAATGCATAATTCAGGCGATGAAGTTTTTATATATAGTGGAGAACCTTCTTCAGGAGAAATGTAAAAGGATAAAAATGTCATTTAAAAGAAACACAAAAATAAGAAAAAACAACTTTAAAAACACAAATAGTGTTACAGAGGCAACAATTAAAACAGAAATTTTAAATGATGAAATATCTACAATTGATTTTGAAGTTAATGGAATTGTAAAGTCTATAGAAATAAGTTATATTGGAGAGGTTTATGATCTTGTTTTAGCAACAAAAGGCATTTCTTTTGTTCATAATCCAAGAACTAAAAAAATCAATATAAATAATCGTAAAAAATTAAACCTTAATGGTTTGAGTTTGTTAAAGTATAAAGGTACAATAAACGAATTTCATCTTGTTAAAGTTTATAATTGGGGAAGTGCAAGTATAATGGCTGACAAAGAAACACCATCATATACTAAAGAAAATATTCAAAACAATGAAAATATAATAGGCACAAGTGGAGAAATTTTGAGCTTTAGACCTAAAGGAGGAAGAATTTAATGGCATATAGTAGTGTAGGAAGACCAG
>TARA_R100001463_G_scaffold76672_10_pt1 | contig 14012 bp, 25 predicted proteins | sample TARA_R100001463 | Tara Oceans TARA_R100001463 (sample SAMEA2622242) | marine metagenome | biome: marine biome (ENVO:00000447); feature: deep chlorophyll maximum layer (ENVO:xxxxxxxx); material: "saline water (ENVO:00002010), including plankton (ENVO:xxxxxxxx)" | depth 40 m
GGTTGGATATAATTAGTTGATTAACAGATATAAACAATACAAAGTTTATAAAATGTCAAAATTTAATTTTTATTTCGTGTTTTTCTTTTGTTTTAATCGAGAAATAAACTATATTTAAACAATTATTAATCAGAGGGGGATACATAACCCCTCACAAATTTAAAAATTATGAGAAATTTATTAGAGTTAGAGACTACAATTCTAACACAAAATGACACTTTACGAAATGGGTTCAGAGTTGAGGAAATCAACGAGAATCTAAATCAAATTTTTGCCGGTGGACTATCAAAATTTAATTCATCTGTAAAAATGGCTAAAGTAGTCAAAAAATCAATGGACTTTTTTAATTCAGAAGAGTGTCAAAATCAACTAAATGAAGAGGGCATCTCATGGACTAAGGAGGAGTTTTTTATGAAGTTGTTTGGTTGGAAAAGGGCGTTCGGTTACAAAATGCTAAAATTAGCAGAGGTTCACTCGAGTACTGTTCGGAGTTTTGTTAATAAAATGCAAACACTCAGAGACAATGGAGAAGATACTAAAGAAACGAGTATTTCAGTCGAGAACTGTTTAAAATTTGTTCGAGGTGGTGGAGAAGAGAACAACACCGAACCGACAACACCAAACCCGACCACCTTGCAAATGGTTTGCCTAATAGACGGAGTTAAAAAGAAAGTTACAGTAAAACTTAACGGGCAAATTAACTGCAACTTAACAGATGAAGAGTTAGAACTACAAATCGAAGTTTTAAAACAAATCGTACTAAATAACCAAGCAGAACGCGAGGGAATGGGAAATTAAACAAATCACTAACAAATTAAATTTAAAATTATGAATAATTCAACAGGTATAACATACCAAAACACAGGACTAACGAGCCGAGGGACTCTCAGAGGTTATCACGCGAGCCCGAGCCCAAATTTCATCAACAAAACCCCTTATAATGTTGATTTACGTGGGTTAAAGCCAACAGAGAAACGAAGACTGTTAACTTTTGAGGGTGGCGAGTTTCACTCAAAATATGCAGTCGGCTTTGAGATTGAAAAGACCTATTTCAACAGATTTAACGAAAACCAAAGAGGTTCAAGAATCGGAGAACTTGCACTGTTCAAGGGGTTCGAACTTGATTCGAGTTGTGGAGTGGAAGCAATTACACACATTCTACCCCTACTACCTCGAGGTTTATGGAGAAATAAAGTATATAATATGTTTCATCAGGCTAAGCACATCTTAGAAGATGAATTTTCACCGAGTAATTCAGATTGTGGAGGTCATATAACTTTATCTTGCAAGGGTTTAACCTCTACCGAGTTATTTTCTAAGGTGGCGAAATATTCCGGTCTAATTATGAGTTTATATCGCATGAGATTAACAAATAGTTATTGTAATCACAACATGACTTTTAATACTACTAATTACGATTGGATTAATGGAGGTTTAAACCGAAGAGGAGAACGAAATACGCGTATTTCATCATATAAGTACGCGTTTTGTAAATTGGGCACAAATGGAACGATTGAGTTTCGAGTACCTCCACGAGTTACCGGAGTTAAGCAGTTAATGAAACGATACGAGTTATTTTATGAGTTGATTGATTGTGCCGTTAATGGGGTCAGTTGGTCGAAGTTTATGAGCCGAGTTAAACCGATTATCTTAGCAATGTATCCGGACAACGAGAACAAAGCGAGGTTAATTCTTAGCCAAGCGAAGTATTTTCAAAAGTTTATTGACACGAACGGAGAACGAACGCACGAAGTAACAGATGTTTATATGGAGTGCAACACTGAAGAGAGACAAGAGAAGAGAAGAGAGTGGTTCAGACTGTGAATCACTTTTGTAATTCTGTTAAATGGGGGGACTTTGTCCCCCTTTTTTTTTGGCTAAATGTATCTTTAAAGAGACACCACACCACACACCACACCACATCACATCACATCACACCACACCAAGCACAGCAGGACAGCACAGCAGGACAGCACAGCAGGACAGCAGGACACACGACACAAACACAGATTTTAATGTATCTTTAAAGAGACACTTTCAATTATTTGTGTTTCAGTCAGTCAAAACACGAATTTTGGAAAAAAAGTTGAGTCGGTCTTCTTGATTGACAGACTACAATTACCTCAGTTAGACGGGAAAAACCTGCACACCAGAACGCCACGCCCTGCACGTAAGCAGGCACGGCACGCAAGCCGTTTGCGTAAGCCGTAGAAAAATAAATTTGGTGGTTACATATATATATATTATCTTAGCAAAGAATTGAATTATTCATAGCGAAAAGAGGATAACCGAGACCAACAGAAATTTTAGGGGGTTGGAAACGGAAGTCCTCTTTTTTTTTAGAAAAAATTTGGTAAATAAAAAAACTTGTTTTATCTTTATATTAATTATACATAAAGTGTGAAAGGGGCAAGACCGATTGGTTGAGTCCCTTTCTTTTTTCTACCCCCTTTATTTGGTATTGTCTAAATTTTGTCTTATATTTGTTTATTATTAACCGAGTTCTACCTCTCAATTATAGGGGTTGCTCACTAAAATTTATAAACTATGTGTGTTATAATAGTCAAACAAAAAAAAGACAACAAAGTTTCAAGAGGAGTTCTTAAAACCTCAAGTAAAGTAAACCCTCACGGATTGGGGGTTGTGTGGTTAGATACCTTTGAAGTATCTTATCACAAATCAAAAGATTACAAAGTATTAGATGTTGACAGACCTTATATTGCTCACTTTCGTTATGCGACAGTAGGCAAGGTTAATCGTGCAAACACCCACCCTTTCGTGTGTGGTAATAATGCAGATGAGTTACTTATGATGAATGGGAGTATCTATTCATTAGGAGACCAACAAACGTGTGATACTAAAGTTCTTGCTAATCAATTAGGCGACAAACCGAGACAAGTTTGGAAAGGGGAGTTGTCAAAATACGATTGTAGATTCACTACAATAAATACCCGTACACGTACCTTTCAAATATATAACAAGGAGTTATGGACAAAAAAGAATGGTGTGTGGTTCAGTAAAGATAATGTATTATTGGACAATGTGGTTGCAGTCTATGGTACATTAAAAAAAGGTTACTCAAACTATCATCATTATTTAAGAAGTTCTAAATATGTGGGTGGTGGAGTAACACAAGACAAGTACCCTCTATTGATTGAGGGGTTACCTTATATGGTAAATAAAAAGGGAGTAGGTCATAATGTTGATGTTGATGTATTCAAAGTATCAAACACTAAGCTTGCAAACTTAGACACCTTAGAGGGACACCCTCGTTGGTACAAAAGAGAGGTTGTGCCGGTAAAATTAAAGAGTGGTAAGATTGTTAATTGTTGGATATACTTTAACGATAAACATATTAGTAAGAATACCAAAATGCACAAGACATACACTCAAACGTATACTAACAATGTTTATGGTAGACACTCTAATAATTGGTGGAGTGGATACTCTAAGCGAAAAAGTGTAGTTGGTAAGGTTAAATCATACGAACCCAAAACGTTTGATTGGTCGCAGTCCACGTTTGATTTTGACAACGATATGAAAGTAGATACTTTTCGCGAGGATGAAATTTTACGCGAAGAGGATTTGTGCGACAGAAAGCCGTTCTGTGTAAATTGTTATAGCGACTTAGAACATGACGGATTTTCAAACTATCATTGTTCAGGTTGCAATAGTTGGTTCACGGAGAATGAAGTATTAACAGACAGTATATAATATAAATGTGTGGGGGTTGTCTCTTTAAAGACACCCCCATTTAAAAAATAAAATTATGAGAACAATGGAAATCGAAAAATTTATAGAACAATATATTTTACCCACAGAAACATCACACACAAGATATTTATACTCAACGGGCGAAATAGATTACGATATTGAGTATTTAATAGAGTGTGCAACAGAATTAGGAATCAAATTAGAAAAATAAAATTATGGAAAAGAAAATAGACACTTATATAGAATGGTTTAGAACAGACAATTCAGACCCTTACGGAGAATTAAAATGGTTAATAGACCTGCTTTTAAATAGCAAACACAAAAAGGATATAGAGACAGTATTAGAGGATAATTATAATTGGTATAAATCAAATAAATAAATAAAATTATGGAAAAGAAAATTTATTATAAAACCAGAAAAGATATGTTTATGGATAATCCATGTACTAAAGAAGAGTATGAATTAGAAAAATTAAAAGAAGAATTAGAGTGGTGGAGAACTTATGGAGAATATGTAAATGCAAATTACTCAGGCGTATGTGCAGAGGCTTCTGCCTATGCAGACGGAGATGTAGATTAACTAAGCAGAATTTGGAATTGTTCAAATTTTGTCTTATATTTGTTTAATAAATTAAATTATAATAATATGAAACAGTTTAAAAAAGACTTAAAAAAAATTATCAAAGCAATGTTTAACACCACGTACGAAAGATTAAAACTCTTAGTATTGTTACTTATGACCATTGGCTCATTGGGGGGTGGAATATATATCTTAGCGACAACACTTGGTAGTTGTGGTTGGAATATACTTTATTTCTTGTTGGGTTGTGTGGGAGTGTGGTTCGGTATTGGTATGATAGATATGTTTAAAGATTCATTTAAAAATTAAAAATTATGGGAAGGTATTATTCAGGCGACATAGACGGGAAGTTTTGGTTCGCAGTTCAAAGTTCAGATTGTGCAGATAGATTTGGTTCAACGGGTTCGACACCAAACTATTTAGAGTATTGGTTTGATGAAAGTCATTTAGATTCTATTAAGAAAGAATTGAGTGAGATAGAAAAAAACTTAGGAGAAAACTTAGAGTTGCTCGTAGAGTTTTTTAAAACCAACAATGGTTACAATGAACAGATGATTAAAGATTTCTACAAAGAAAAAGGTAAAACGATAGGAGACGGAGACCTTAAACATTTACTCGAAGAGTATGCTGATTATGAGTTTGGTAAGAAAATCAGAGATTGCGTTAAGGAAACCGGAGAATGTGGCTTTACGGCAGAATTGTAGTGAATGTTTAAAGGTTGTGCGTAGGAGAAACCACGCGTGTAAAAGTAAACTATTTGTCGTGTTTACTATCCTACAAAAGAGGGGACATTTGTCCCCTTTTTTTATGCTCAAAAATAAATATATAATCGCTTGCTTTTAATCTAATTTTACACTATCTTTATACTAAAATTAAATCAAAAAAAATGGAAGATAGAATTAAATTAACAATAAGTAGATTAGAAAAATCTAAAAACCCACCGGCTTTTTATCTTGAAAAGCTAAATCAATTACTTCAGAGTCCATCAAAAGAAAAATGGGTAAACACCGGACAGTATCATAACGCAAAAATTTTCAAACGAAACTATCCAGAGTTTGATATACCCAAGGGGGTTAAGCAGGTAATGTTTTATGCAGGAGATTATATCGTGTGTTTACATAACGACACTTTCGTGTGGAGAGGTTGTGAGTTCAAAGACCTGAGTGATATTGAAAATTGTATTTGGGATAAAGAAAGTAAAAATTATGAGTAAAGAAAAGATACAACAAGTAAGCAGAAGAGTTTATGAGATGCTTGCAGAAAAAAATGATGCGTACGGAAATTCGGCTTTAAGTCCTATCAATATATTTAGTAAAGGAAAGGCAAGCGAGTCTCTGTGTGCACGGATAGACGACAAATTAGCGAGAATAAAAAATCGTGGGTTGTCAGATGAAACCGAAGATACACTCTTTGATTTATGTGGATACCTTATATTATTAATAATAGCAAAAGAAAACGAAAATGAAAAAAGAGATATTTAATCAGTATGTAAAAGATGTTGCTCAAGCATTTGAAGTTCAGGCATCAGATATTTTTACTAAAACAAAAGAAAGAACAAAAGTTGACGCGAGACATCTTTTATACTACCTATGTAAAAAAAGACCTATGCGAATAACATACATTCAAAAGTATATGGAAGACAGTGGGTATAAAATAAACCACTCCTCTATCATACACGGCATAACGCAAGTGGAAAACAGAATAGAACAAGACCAAGATTACTTAACACTTATAGATAGAATTGTTAGTCAACATGTATAGTAAAGAACAAGTATTTCAACAAGCTTTAATAGACAGAGAAAGTGCATTGCTTAATAGTAGATTGTACCAAGCAAGATTATTACGTGGTATAAAGATAGTTAGGGACAATGAAACTTTAGAGGTTGAGATATTTAACACCACAATAGGTGGAGATTTCTATACAGAAATAACCCCAGAACAATATAAACTTTTTTTAGAAAATGGTTGGAAAGTTGGGGTTTATGTTATATCTTTGTCTAACTATCGTAGAAAACTTGTTAGTATTGAAGAGAGAATTAAAAACGAGTTGAGCAGTAGGAAAAACGCAAAGAGTATTAAAATGGCTAAACAACGTAGATTAACTATTCTTAAAAACTTTAGCGAAGTGTCAAACAAATTAAAAGAATTACAAAATGAGTAAATCAAAAAATTATTACAAAGAATTATCAGAACTACCTATTAAAAGATTGGTAGAAAAAAAAGGTGGGTTAGATTATTTATCGTGGTCTAACGCGTGGGATATGTTAAAAAAACAATACCCAACAACACAAAGAAAAGTGTATGAATGTGAGTCTACCGGACTTAATTATTTTACAGACGGAAACAGTGCTTACGTAAAGGTGGGTATAATAGTAAATGATATAGAGCATATTGATTACCTTCCGGTTATGGACTTTAGAAACAAATCTATACCTATGGCTAAAATGACATCATTTGATGTTAGCAAAACTATTCAAAGAGCAACGGCAAAGGCTATTGCTATGCACGGGTTAGGTCTTTCACTTTGGACGGGAGAAGATATTCCATCTCAACCTAAACCAAGTTTAGAAAACAAACAAATTACTTTAGATATTGGAAGTGATTCGTGGGGTAAAGCATTAAAATATGTTGTTGCAAATAAGCATTTGGGCATTGAAAAACTTGTAGCTATGTTATCTAAAAAATACAAAGTAACAAGTGTAATAAAAAAAGAGATTGAAAAAACAATTAGAATGAATACTTTACAACCTAAATAATTATGGAAAACATATTAACAATAATTTTAGTAGGAGTTGCATTTGGTATGGGTGTCTTAGCCGGCATGTATATAGTAACTCAAATATCAAGGTGGATAACTAAACAAATAAAAAATAAATAATTATGTGTTGGAATACAGAACCATATCAGGAATTAGAAGGTAAAGAGCTTTGTCAATTTTGTGGAGACGTTTATACGGACAAAACATTTTGTTCAGAAGGGTGTACTAAAGCTTTTTTTAATGATTAATAATAACAAAGGGGGGGAGTTTTTTTTGAGTAACCATAATATGTCGTCTCCGTTACTCACCCATGTAGGGACTTTGTGTATTTCCCCCCTTTGTTTTAAATTAAAAAACTATGATTAAAAAAATAAATATTAAAAATTTAGCCTATTTATTAGCAATAAAAAAAGTAGAAAAAAAATTTAGGAAAAGTGGATACTCTCCCTACAATTATTGCAACGAAGAATACGTGGGTCAGTCTTTTACAAAAGAGGCTCAAAAAATATTTAACAAAGAGTATGAAGAATATTTAGAAACTATTAATAAAGTAAATTAAAATGTCAAACGAAATAATAAAACTGTTAAAAGATGATGAACAGTATTACAGTGGTATAGGTAAAAACTATTTATCTAATTCTGATATAGGAACACTCCTTAAAAACCCAAGAGAATATGGAATAGAAAGACCAGATAATGTAAATTTCATGAAAGGTCGTTTGTTTCATCAGTTAATTTTAGAACCAAACAAGGTAAAGAATATAAACTGCATTAATGTTGGTTCGCGTAACACTAAAGCATATAAAGAATATAGCAATGGAGGTATTGTGTTATTACAAAAAGAAGTAGACGAAATAATAAACCTAACTAAAGTTATGTTGGGTAATGTAGATTTCTTTGATATGATAAGGGAAAAAAACAATCAATATGAAGTGCCTATGATAAAAGAAATAAAAGGAGTAATGTGGAAAGGGAAAGCAGATATTGTAAACGAGCATATATTAGTAGATTTAAAAACTACAAGTGATATATCAAAATTTAAATGGTCAGCAAGAGATTACAACTATGATAGTCAAGCTTACATATACGAACAACTTTTTGGTAAACCTTTATTCTTTTTGGTTGTGGATAAACAAACTCAAGCTTTGGGAATGTTTGAGCCAACTCCAGAGTTTTTGGAAAGGGGGGAAAGAAAAGTAGAACAAGCAATAAGTGTATATAATCAATTCTTTAGCAAAGATGCAGAAGATGACATTGAAACTTATTACATTAACGAACAATTAAATTAATTATTAACTAAATTTTATTAAACATGTCAGAAAAAGAAAAAATTTTCGCAGATGGTTTCTCTTTTAAAACAAGAGAAAACCAACCCGATTTTGTAGTCGGTAGAATGTCAATCAAAGTAGAAGATGCGTTAGCATTTTTGAAAGAACGTTCAAGTAATGGTTGGGTAAACCTAAATATCAATAAAGCAAGAAGTGGTAATTACTATTGCGAACTTGATACGTGGAAACCAACACAAAACAATAACACAGCAAGTGCCCCCGTGGAAGAGGTTAAGGAAGACTTACCCTTTTAAATTTGATGTGTGAATGGAGGGGAGGTCTGTCATATTCCTCCCCTTTTTTTGTGTCGAAATGTCAACAAAAACTATATTCACTATATAATTATAGAATTTTATTTTATATTTTATTTTATTTTACTTAAATTGAACTTAAAACCGACATAATCGACACTTGTATTGATAATCAGAGACTTACGTTAAACAAAACGACACTAAAAACGACACTACTATGACACAAAACATCACTATATTTAAAAACATTAGAGAAACGGCTACACCTTTTTATAGGGAGGTATCAGTTGTATTAGACAGAATACAAGAAGGTTCATCTAAAGAGCTTGTTAAAAAAATAAGATTAGAAAAGGATAAATCATCTCGTAATGAATTGAAAAAAGAACTTCCGGCAATTTGTTTTTCCGGAAAGTTTAATAAAAGAAATGATGATTCAATAGTAGAACATAGTGGAATCATTTGTTTAGATTTTGACGGATATAAAAAGCAGAAAAACTTATTATCAGATAAAGAGCAGATAAGTAAAAACAAACATGTGTATTCAGTTTTTATTAGTCCTTCTGGTAATGGATTAAAAGTTTTAATTAAGATACCACAGGATGCAGATAATCACGTGCATTACTTTAATTCTTTAGAAAAGCATTTCTCTTCTCCTTACTTTGATAAGACTTGTAAAAATCTTAGCAGGGTGTGCTATGAAAGTTATGACCCATTGATATATATAAACGAAAACTCTTCGGTGTGGGATGTAATAGAGGACATTGAATACACAGAGGTAAACGTTCATAGAGACCCACCAACTATTCCCATCACAGATGAAAATAAGATTGTAGATATATTAATAAAGTGGTGGCAGAAAAAATACCCAATGGTAGAGGGACAAAGAAATCAGAATGTATATGTGCTTGCTATGGCTTTTAATGATTATGGAATAAATAAATCGTTAGCATCATACGTACTTAATAATTATGCAACGCAAGATTTTAATTTAAATGAAATACAAAGAACAATAGATAGTGCATATTCTCACTCTCAAAACTTTGGAACTAAATACTATGAAGATGAGGAAAGATTAAATAGTATAAAATCTAAATTAAGAAGAGGTGTTACTAAAAAAGAAATCAGAAGTCAGTTAGAAGAAACAAGTTTAGATGATAAGACCATTGAAGCAGTGCTAAACAAAGTAGAAGAAGAAAACAAGCTAAAACAATTTTGGACTAAGAATGATAAAGGAGTTATTAAGATAGTTCATATACTTTTTAAACACTTTTTAGAGGATAACGGCTTTTACAAGTATTGTCCAGAAGGTAGTAAAAATTATGTATTTGTAAGGGTAACCAATAATCTTATAGACCATACATCAGAAAAAGAAATTAAAGATTTTATTTTAGACCATTTAATACAATTAGATGATAGTTCTATATATAATTATTTTGCAGACCAAACAAGATTGTTTAGGGAAGAGTTCTTAACATTGTTGTCTACAATAGATATTTATTTTATTGCAGACACTAAAGACTATGCTTATTTATACTACAAAAATTGTGCAGTTCAAATAAGTAAGAATGAAATAAAAACAATAGACTATTTAGATTTAGGAGGCTACGTGTGGAAAGACCATATTATAAATAGAAACTTTAATCTTTGTGATTCTCAAGATTGTGATTACAAAAAATTCGTTTTTAATGTATGTGGAGAAGACCCCGAAAGAACATTATCTATGGAAAGCACAATAGGTTATATGTTACACGGACATAAAAACTTATCTTATTGTCCGGCTATTATATTGAATGATGAGGTTATATCAGATAACCCAGAAGGTGGTACAGGAAAGGGAATTTTTATGAACGCATTAGCACAAATGAAAAAAGTGGTAACAATAGACGGTAAGTCTTTTGCTTTTGAAAGGTCTTTTGCGTATCAGCTTGTATCAGCAGACACCCAGATATTAGTATTTGATGATGTTAAAAAACATTTTGATTTTGAAAGACTATTCAGTGTGGTAACCGAAGGTTTGACATTGGAAAAGAAAAACAAGGATGCTATTAAAATACCTTTTTCAAAGTCTCCTAAGATAGCTATAACTACTAACTATGCTATAAAAGGGGCGGGTAATTCTTTTGCTCGTAGAAAATGGGAATTGGAGTTACATCAACATTATAATAAATCATACACCCCTTTAGATGATTTTGGGAAACTTTTGTTTGGAGATTGGGGAGATGAGGAATGGTGTCAGTTTGATAATTATATGATTAGTTGTTTACAGAATTATCTAACATCAGGACTACACAAAAGTAAATTTGTTAATCTTAAAGTTAGACAGTTATCAGCAGAAACATCTCACGATTTTATTGAATGGTGTGGATTAATAAAAGGCTCTCAACCAAACCCTAAGCTTGTGGTGGATGTTAGAAATTATAAACATCAATTATATTTAGAGTTTATAGAAGAGTATCCCGATTATGGACCGAAAGCTAAAATGACAATATCAAGAACTAAATTTTATAAATGGCTTGTGTCTTTTGCTTTATTCCAAGAGGGCATACAACCCGAAGAGGGAAGGGATTCAGCAGGAAGGTGGATAAGAATTAGAAGTAGAAAAGAATTAGAAGTTCAAACTAATATAGATTTTTAGAATGAATTGGAGTCTACACAGAGCAATGCTCAACTCTTATTTTGTTATCGTTCGGGGATATGACCCCTACTTAATGATGTCAAAAGGAGGGGGGTTCTTTGCTCACGACCCCACAAGTGAGTTAGAGAAAGAAGATGTAGAGGGGGTTTTAACATACTTTGAGGAAGAGGAAGATTATATGAAGTGTGAAGAGATAAATAATTTTATAAAACAAAAATGGAGTTTAGAAAATACCAATCAGAAATAATAGATAAGGGGGTAGGTGTTATATTAAAGCACGGCTTTTTATATTTGGCTATGGAAGTTAGAACGGGTAAAACTTTAACAAGCTTAGGTATAGCTCAAAGCTTGTTTGTAAACAACGTTTTGTTCATAACCAAAAAGAAAGCTATTAGCTCTATAGAAAGCGATTATCAAAAGTTAGCACCAAAATTTAAATTAGTAGTAATCAACTATGAGTCTCTTCATAAAGCGCCAACGTTAAAATGGGATATGGTTATTTGTGATGAGGCTCACAGTTTAGGGGCATTTCCTAAACCAAATAAAAGAGCAAAGGCTGTAAAAGATATTATATTCAAAACGCGTGCCAAAGTTATACTTTTATCAGGTACTCCAACACCAGAGTCATACAGTCAAGTATACCATCAGGTTTTCGGTATAATTAAAAACCCCTTTAATGATTGCGTAAACTTCTATAAGTTTGCTCACAAATATGTAAAGATAAAAGAAAGAAAAATAAATGGACTGTTTATAAGAGACTATTCTAATGGCTCAGAACTTATTCTTGATAAGATGAAACCCTACACTATTAATTTTTCTCAACAAGAAGCGGGGTTCAAAACAAAAATATCAGAGCAGGTTTTATATGTAGACATGGATGATGTTACTTACGAGGTTAGTAGCAAATTAAAAAGAGACCGAGTGGTGGAAGGGGATGAGGAAATTATTTTAGCAGATACTCCGGTAAAACTAATGATGAAGTTGCATCAACTATATTCAGGAACTATAAAGTTTGAAAGTGGAAACAACATGGTTTTAGATTATAGCAAGGCAGATTTTATAAAAAAGAACTTTAGTGGTAGAAAGATTGCGGTCTTTTATAAATTCAAAGCAGAGCTCGAGGCTTTGAAAATAATCTTTGGAGATAATATAACAACAGACCTAAGTGTCTTTAAGGAGACAAATAAAAATATAGCATTGCAAATAGTTAGTGGAAGAGAGGGAATATCTTTGAAGGAGGCAGACCACATAGTATATTATAATATAGATTTTAGTGCAACAAGTTATTGGCAGAGTCGTGATAGAATGACAACCAAGAACAGAATGAAAAATAGTGTTTATTGGATATTTTCCAAAGGAGGTATAGAAGATGATATATATAAAGCAGTAACAAAAAAGAAGGATTATACCGTCAGACACTTCAAAAGAGATTTATTATCTTTGTAACAATGAGTGAACAAAAAATTCAATTTAAAAAAATCAAGGAGTTAGAACAAGAGGGGTATTATGTAATAAAACTTACAACTACCAATAAAAACGGCATACCTGACCTAATTGCTATACCTAAAGATAGTGACGTGTTATTTGTTGAGGTAAAGAAGCCTGGAGGAAAGCTTTCAAAGTTACAAGAGTATAGAATTAAAGAATTAAAACAACATGGAGTTCGAACCGAAGTATATAGAGGATAAAGATATTAAGTGTAAATTTGACGACTATTTTATAGACGAACTAATTACACTACCGTATAACGCAGCCATAGGAATTATGGATGCAGTAAAAAAAAACTCACACCTTTTGCCAGAAAAAAACAATTGGTCACAATTAGTTGGCGGTGTAGTTAAAGGAGAAGTTCCTTTCTTTTTTGAATTAGAATACATAAAAGAAAAAGGGGAAGAACCTCTCTACTTAGACATATTAGAAATAGATTGTAATGACTATTTAGATTATATTAACTTAAATCAATATTTAAAATGAATTTATCAGCAGAGGCTAAAAACGCAAAAGACATGGTAGAAAGAAGGTACAACGTAAAGTTACACACTCGTTGTAGAACATCACCATATATTAAAGCTAGGTGCATGTTTTCAATGCTACTTTTTAAAAAGGGATATGGTTGTTACGCCATAAGTAAAATGTTAGAATTAAACCACGCTACTATTTTAAATTACTTTAATAACTTCAAATGGTTTTATAAAACAGACAAAGATTTTGCCGAAAGTTATGAACAGTTTTTTGAACAAATGCGAAACTCCTCTATAGTTTACACACAAATGAACGAGTTTGAGTTAAAAAAAGAACTACTTTTATTACAAACAGAAATAAAAAGCCTATATTTACGCAACCGAGAGCTAGAAAACCAAAATAAAAAACTTAAAGAAAGCAAGGTTATGTATATAGAAAGTAGAATGTAATATAAATATAATGAGTAAAAAGCCAAATGCGGTAGAAAGAAATAGACTTACCTACATTAATCATTTAATGGAAGAGGTTAATTCCGCCACCGCTCAGGTTTATGAACATTTCGTAGATAAAGAATACACTGAAGCCAAGCATGCTACTTATAATTTAATAAAAAGACTTAAAGAAGTCATTCAATCCTTAGAAGATGAAGTTTAATTCCGATTATCGTCCTCGTCTAAAGGGGAATAAAAAGAAAGCCTTTGAGTATTTTACCAAAAATGAAAGAAGGATATTGGTAATAGGAGACATACATGCTCCTTTTGTTTTAGATGGATACCTGGAGTTT
>TARA_R100001463_G_scaffold70451_3_pt1 | contig 13960 bp, 9 predicted proteins | sample TARA_R100001463 | Tara Oceans TARA_R100001463 (sample SAMEA2622242) | marine metagenome | biome: marine biome (ENVO:00000447); feature: deep chlorophyll maximum layer (ENVO:xxxxxxxx); material: "saline water (ENVO:00002010), including plankton (ENVO:xxxxxxxx)" | depth 40 m
AGTAGCCATAGCGGAAGTATAGTTATTCATCATTGGATCGGTAGAGAAGATCTCTTCCATTGACCTATCCATAATGCGCTGACTTTCAGCCCAGTAATAAGAACCAACCTGAACTTCTGCTGGAACCTTACCACCATTCTTTGCGGCAACATCTGTAATGCTTCCCTTCCTAACCCTTGGCTTCAAGTTGTCTGGGTTGGTAATAATGTTTTGCTTGAAGTCATCAGCAACCTTCATCATCTCATCCCAATAAGATGTAGGATCTGCTACTGCTCTCTTTGCTGCTGCGTCAATGCTTTCTTGTAGTAGTCGTTGTCCATTCGCATTTAGGAACTTGTTTGGGTTTTCAAAAACTTTCTTGAAACCTAGGACACTATCCAAAAGACTTTCAGTTGACTTCTCAACATAGAACATTGTTCGCATATACCAGTTCATAGTATCTGCTACAACTTCTTCTTGGCGTAGTGTCCCCATAGACACACGCCCACCAGCAGATGTGGTCTGTCGTTCACCAACAAGTAGCACACCAATCGCTGTTGGCTTATCATCAATAATTCCTTGGACACCATACTTGGCTGCTTCATCAGGAGACTTGTAAAGGTTCCTTACACCACGACGTAGAGAAGTATCCATATTGCTGGCTTCCTGCTGTGCGTTCTTTACAACCTGACGTTGTGTTGGTGTAATAGCACGGGTTTCTGTTTTACCAGCACCTTGGAAAAAGTTACTAGCCCACTGGCGTAGTTGTCCTCTCGCAAAGGATCTCATCTCTACTGGGTCAAGCAAACGGTTTGCTTCTGCTGCTGGTAGTTTGCCTATGTCCTTTCCACGAAGAGCAACCTGCTTACCTTCGGCAACAAGGTCAATAGTTCCGTTCAGTAGTTGTCTATAATTTCTTGTAGTAATAAACGAACCGTTGGCTGAACCAAGGTTCGCCATAATCTCACGGAAAGTATTATTAGTAATCTTATTGTAGCCAAGCAGTTCTTCTGCTACTTTTTGAATTCTAAACTGGATAGTCTCTGGGTCAACAGAGAACTTACCTTCGGCTGGTGGAACCTGTCCCAAATCAAATGCTGGTTCAGCCTTACGCTGAATACCCTTCTGTCCCTGTGAAGTAGTTACAGTTTCTTGTAGAGACATACGCTCTACAACAGGCACACCATCTGCTCCTAGGTCAGCAAACTGTTTACCAATAGAACCAATGTCTGTGTTGTCTAGAACGCTTTTTAGGATCTCTGGTGCCTTGTCTCCCCTTGCCCAAGTGTTTGGTGTAAGCATACGGAATTCGTCTAGCCCAACCATATTGGTTGTGTTCTCCATAACATAACCAAGCGCCTTATCATAAGCGAACTGCTGACGCAAGCGAGGAATAGCATTGACTTCGCCTAGCACCCTTACATAATCTCTCATCCTTTTTGGTCCAGCAGCAACCCTATCAACATTGAGATAAGCACTTTCATCAACGCCACGGAATAGGTTTTCCATAGCACCATCACGTTTAGCCAAAGCACCAAGGTTCTGTGCTAGTTCATCCATAGGGATAGGTCGGCTGGGATCACTACCAGCACCCATCTCATCAAGTGAACGTGTAACACCATCAAAGTCATCAACTACATTTACAAGGTCATCAGCAACACGACCAGTGCCTGTCTTGGCTGTAATGATCTTATCTGTATCATCCAATGCTCTTTGATAATCAGCGGCGTCTGTAACGCCGTCTAGGTTCTTACCAATGGCTTGACCATATGCGGTGTTCTCCAAACCTGCTTCGGCAATCCTAGTGGTTGCCGTTGCTGCGTCATCACTGCTTCTAGCAATTGCTCTTGCTTCTAGTGAGCCAGCAAGGTCAGCAGCCATAGCCATACGCACATCACCAACAGCAAGCCTGTTCCCCATTCTTTCAGCAGCACCACCAGTAACAGTTCTTGTTCCTCTGCTTACTTTGTCTACTGCTTTATCAGCAAGGTTTACTGGTGTAGTAAACATATTTGTATCACGCAAGAAGTAACCTACACCATCAACAGCACCAGCCTTACCGCCAGCAGCCATTGAAGTCATTAGGCTTTCACCACCGTAGATTGCTCTCCGTGCTTTCGTCATTTGAACGGCAGTCTTTGAACCTTTCATAGCACCACCGACCATACCAAAGGATGGATCAAGAAGGTCACCAACAAAGCCTACTGCTGTAAAAGCAAACTTACCACCAGTTCCAAGATCCATTAGGTCGGCTGCTTCATTCATCTCCATAGTGAAGCCACGGTTCTCTGCGATGTTTAGAAGAACTGGACTGTCTTCGTAAAGAGGAGGACGAGCCTCTGTTCGTTCTTTATCTAGGTCTGTGGAGGAGAAAGCATCAATAGCAGGCATTACCACATATTCACTACCAGCACCAGCAATGGTGTTAGGAATGATAAGTGCGGACCTGATAAGCCAACCAACAGGTGTTTCAACCTGACCACCATAAGGGGTGGTTGATGAGAAGAAACCTAGTTGTGTGTATGCTGATGGGTCAGCAAGAACCTTTGGCTTCTTATCTGGGTCAGCCCACCATAGGGCTGGTAGTTCTTCTTCTGTGGTTACATTAGCACGACGAGCAGCAAGCGTAGGTGTGACTGGCTTTTCAAATTCTTCATACGGTCCACCGAATTCACTAGACTGTTGACGCATAGCCATAAATGCGTCATAAGGATATTCCTCACCATTGTAACGAACATACCTATCCATCTGCCCAGTGTATTGCTGGGTTAGTTCTTCTCGTCTTTCTGCTTTCTGTTGTTTATAAATTGTATCAAAGTAAGCAGTCTGTGCGACAGTAAGGTCTGGAACAGGTTGACCTTGATCTCTCTGCCTAACAAAAGTTTGGTATACAGGATCAGCAGGACCAACATCTCTACCCTGCTCGTCTTCCAGCATAGCACCCTGACCTTCAAGGCGTCCTCCAAGGGCTTCTAGTTGCCCTATAACACGTCCAAAAACATCATCTGGCTGCTGGGTAGGGTTCAATGCTTTCTCGGCTTCATAAGCCCTCTGGATGGCTCTACGTTGAAGTTCTGCTTGCTCGGGTTCCATACCCTCCATTTCAACAAATGCTTCTTCAATCGCAGTAAAGTCAATAGAACTTTCAACAGCCTGACGGGCTGTCTCACGTTCAGCAATGTCTTCTTCCATACGAACCTGTGGTCGTATAGCAGTTCCAAATGTAGGTTCATCACCTACAAGTGGGACATCCATTGGTGGAGCAAGATCTGGCGTAGCCGCTGGAATAGCCAGTTCAAACATCTTTTCTGGTAGTTCACCATAAACATTCTGTAACGGCATAAGGAAGTCATCTTCAAATTCCTGTGTTGCCTGTTGCCTTGCCTCAATAGGTGTTCCAGTATATGGTGTGCTTGCGAGAAGTTCATTAGTTCTTTCTTGAACGTAAGTTTGCTTACGACCATCAAGCAACCTATAAAGTTCTAGGTTCCTTTTCTCTTCGTCTTGGATCGCAATAATCCTAGCAATCTCTTCATCTGTGCGTGGTGCTGGGGGAGCCATAAATTATTTGTCCTATTCTGGGTTGTCTATTTGAACTTGAAGTAGATCCTTCGCTAGTAGATATTCTTGTGCCTGTTGCCTGATCTTTGGCTCATCAGCATATACCCTGTTTAGTTCTTGATAGGATGCCCGAATAGCATCCTGTGTAGAAAGTTCTCTGTTATTTGTATCGTAAAGGTTGTCCACGACAATTACATATTCAGCAACCTTTGACCTGCGATCTTCTGGTGATAGGTTTGTTTTAGCAATACGCTCAAACTTCTTCGGCTTGGAAGCAAGTCTCTCTGCTCCCTTGATTACAGAAAGTTTATAACGCTGCCTACGTTCCATCGTAGTATTAGCCATAGCGGCTTGTTCTGTTGCCTTCTCTTCCTCTGTCTGGACAGGTCTAGTCTCACCAGTCATTGGGTTTACAACAGTAGTCTCTGGAACGGGAACATCTTGGAGACGTGAAGTAACAGTCTGTCCAGTCCTATCCATAGGCTGTGGAAGCATACGCTCAAAGAAGCCACCACGTTCAGGTGAACCTTCTCCAACAGGACCAACTGCTCTTTCAATAACAGCCTGTCGTGTAGCCTCATCAGCAAGTTGCCTACGGAAACTTTCGTTCTGTAACATCTCTCTGGCTCTATCACCTTCGCCAAGTTGCTCCATCTGTGTTAGGAATTCAAAGTCAGTAAGTCTACGCTGACGAGACATACGAGCGCCTTCCGTTCTGGGAGGCGTTCTACCTAGTAGTGATGGATCAACAGGAGGTGGACCAAGTGCTGGATCAAATGGTAGGACACGTTCCTTTCGTGCTGCTTCTACTACATCGGCTGATGGGAATAGACCATCAACTTCTGCGGTAGGTTCAGGTTCAGGTTCAGCAGGTAGTTCTTCACGAACCGTAGGAGCGACGGTGCCTTCAACGGCACCCGTCTCTACTTCCTGTGGGATACGCAAGAAGTCATCTCTTGATACTTCACGTCCACCCATTTCTTGTAGGATAGACAAAGCGCCCTGTTGACGTAGTGTAGCCATCTGTTCTGGTGTAATCTCTACATCAGGATTGGCTGCTTGGAATTCTGCTACTGCTCTCGTAGCACCTGTCTCTGCTAGATCCTTTGCCGCAGCAAGTGCTGCTGGTTCATCAAAGCGTGGGATCTCTCTGTTCCTGCGAGGAGCAAGACCAAAGCCACCTTCACCATATGATGTTCCAAACTTCTCTCTTGTTCTTTCTAGCAAGTCAAACTGTGGAACTTCTGGTTGTGTTAGTCCAGCCAACTGTGCTTCAAGGTCTTCCTTCTCTTTTAGAAGACCTGCTCTAACTTTACTATAATCTGGTGCTTCACCTTCTTCTAGGGCAACAGCATCAGGCACACGCCTACCTGAACGTCTAGAAGTTGTATCTGGAATAGCAACACGACCACCACCTGAACCAGTATCAGGATCAATAGTTTGTAGTTCTGTTCTATAATCATTCTGGTAGTCAGCAGAGAACGCAGCAATTGCTTCTGCCTCTGCGTCTCCCCTATCATCACCCCTAGCCTCGGCAGCATCACCCGCACGTTCTACTTCGGCAGCAACAACAGAAGCCTTGAAGGGTGCCTCATCGCCTGATGTAACACCACCGCCAGCACCCAACTGATAGTTTCCACGTTCCATAGCCTTTGCGGCAGAAGTTTCAATTCTACGACTAGGATCAGTTTCTGCGGAACCAGCAATGTTTGCTTCTTCCTGAACCCTCTGGAAACTATCTTGTGTATCACTTGATAGATCACCAAGGACATCAGTTCTCGTTCTACGAGAAGATGCTGGAACCGAAGCAGTTCTACCACTAGTAGTAGTGGAAGTTCCCTGTGCGGATACTTCCAAAGAACGTGTCTGTGCGTTCTGTGTATTCTGTGCTGCTGCGTTACGTTGAGATAGGGCTGCTTTCTTATCAGCCTCCATCCTATCAAGATCAATTAGTCTACGGTTTGCGGCAGCAATATCTTTTTGAATAGATGTCTGTTGGCTACGAAGAAAACGCATCTGCTCCTGATACGCCATCTTCTCAAATTCCATATTAGCCATTACGGACTTCTGTGCTTCTTCCCACATCTTCCAACGTAGGTTAGTTACATACTGGGCATAGCCCTCTCCCCTTGAAGTCTTTGCTACAAAAGGTGGAGCGTCAATGACGTATGCGTTCTGTCCGTTTACTGTTTTTATTCCCATTATGTTTTACCTCTTATTGTCCTGAACTTGGTGTGTTTAGGGTCTGGTAGAGGCGTAGGGCTTCTGGGTTTTTAGCCGAAACTTCAAGCAAACCTCTTGCCTGATCATCACTAATACCATACAGTTGTGCGATTGCGTTTACACTATTATCACTTGGGGTCATATTCCCCTGAATAATCTTTTGCTGTGCTGCGGAACTAAACCCTGCTTCAACACCAGCACCTACAACACCAGCAATAGCCTGTGTTCTATTAGCAGCATACTGACCCTGTGCTGCTTCAAGCGCACGGATCTCATCAATCTGTCTCTGCTGTTTAGCAAGATCCTGCTCGGCAACGGACTGATCAATGGCTCGGTTCTGCTCTCTCTCCATTTCACTTGCTACTTGTGCGCCAAGTAGTTTAGCACCTGATGTAGCACCACCAGACTGCGTAGCCAATAGACGTTCACGCTCCTGCTGTGCGAAGTCCTCTGCGCTGTCTGCCTTTGTTTCTAGCCTACCTTCAAGCACGGACTGCTCTTTATCAGTAAGACCTAGCGTCCCCATCTCTTCTTTACGTTGAAGCGCTTCAAGGCGCTTCTTCTGCTCACGTTCAAACTTGGAAGGAATGATACTAGGTAATGCTCCAATCGCAGAGCCAGCGACCGATCCTAGAATTGCTAATGTAATTGGGTCCATATCTTGTTTCCTCTATAATATAGTAAAAGTCAAGTGCTTACAGATAAAACACTTCAACTGTAAAGTTTCTCGCAGAAGTCCATCCCTGTTCCACCTTTGGATTGATTGCGACTTGTAGGTCGTGTTCACCTCTTGAAAGTTGTAGTTTATACTGAAACATAACCTGACGACGACTAGCAGCATAGCCACCAGCGCTGGGGTCTAGAATACCTGCTGATGTTCCTGCTCCCTCAAAGACATACCCTCGGGTTCCTGCGATATAAGTTGGTGTAGGGTTGTCTGTTGTATAGTCTGTGTGACGTAGTAGAACTTTATTTTCCCACTTGCCTTGACCGTCACCACCTGTGCTGTTGCTATTATCAACTGTAATAAATGCTGCTTGAAATGTAATAAGGACTGCGGCTGCCCTATCTAGTTTTATTTTCTTGCCGCAAGCGTAGAGATCTCTGTATATAACAGACGAAGCAGAAGTTTGGTTGTTTGCTTTGGTAGTAGAAGTAAAGTAAGCACGACGCAGCGTGTCGTTAGAAGTGTTCTGTCCAGCAATAAACGAAGAAGCAAAGCGATGATCGTTAGTTACTGGAAGGAATTCTCCTGCTTCAATCTCTGTGTAGTCAAATTTATTATCAATATCAGCGGCAATGATCTCTTGGTTGGCGTATACCTTTGCTGCTTCCTCATTTGAGATCTGGTCCACAGCGTCAAGAACATTACCGTTTACATAGTTATGTGGTTTTACAAAAGCCATATCTAGTTCCTCACCACAACTGCTGTAATGTTGTGTCTTGTTACATCAAGTCTATTTCCTGCTCCACCATTTGGTCCTACCTTGCCTTGTAGTTCCACCTTTGTAAGTGTAGTAGCATCACTAGGCACACGATAAACACCAGAGAAAGAGAAGTTTCTCCACCATAGAGGACTATCCAGCCCAGTGCTGTCGTTAGTAAGCCTGCTTCTTCGGGTGAAACTGTATCCACATTCGGCAACAGTAGTTGTTGATGAGCCGCCACCAGTAGAAAAAGTAAGCAGTAGTCTAAAAGAAAAGTAATTGTAACTGTCCTGTGAGCCATCCCCATCTCCATCAGTCGCACAAAGGACATCACCGATAATCCCCGAAGTCTGTAATCTAATTAGATCACCTGCGTTTGTAACAACCCCTGCGCCAAAAGCAATTTCGGCTGCGCTTCCGCCCACAGAAACCGTAGAATAAGAAGTGCTGGTAGTATTCCAACCACCGCTCGTATCATTATCATAGAAAAAAAGTTCATTTGCTTGCTCGCCTGTATCATCAAAATGCTTTCGTGTAGCCCAGTTAGGCTTTGTGTTGTCCTTATCAATAGAGACAGAAGCAAGGCTATTATACGGCGCATTCATATCTGCGGCGTTAGGTGCCTGTCCTTCTCTAAACTTTGTGAATTCAATTCTAGCCATTTATTTTTACCTCTTTACGTTTCTTACCCAGATCTCTGCTCCAAAAATATCAATTGGTCTAGTTGGGTTTCCTTGATAAGCAGTTCCAATAGCATCGCTAGTGGTTGCCCTCCAACGTAGATCAACCTTACACTTCTGGGAACCTACTGGAACTTGAAATGGAATGTTTACTGTAATGCGTCTTGCGTAGATATTACTGGTTTGTGCTACTAGGGTGTCGTTTACAAACACACCCCACTGGGTTGTCCAGTCATTACCGAAGAAAATACGGAACGTTGTCTCTGGATCACCAGCCTGATAAACAATTCTATCAACACCGTGATGGAAGTCTACAACAGCACAGCCGTGTAGCATACCTTCCTTGGCGTCAAAGTCAAGGAATGTATAATCCATAGTTCCATAGTCAACCAAAGGGTTCCAACCAGTAGACCAGTTTGCTGTTTGTAGGTTTACAGAAGCAACTGGAACCCACATATCAGTTCCAGCCTCACTAGTATTCCATCGCTTTACACGATGGTAGTCCTGTGTTGCTGCTTCATACTTCAATGTGCGTGTTCCATTATCCAATGTATCACTTGATGCTGGTGCTTGGAAGTTCGCAAAGGTTAGAGCATCAACAGGCATATTGTTTGCGTTGAGGTTTCCGTTTACTTCACCTAGGGTTTTAGTAATATTATCGTTTAGGTTCTCGCTTTTTACTTGACCGAAACGGTTATTAGACTTTTCTGTATATGATTTAGACATTATCTGCTTTGTCCCTTTTGTTTTCTTGTATTCTGGTTTAGAGCCATCTGGTCCCTAGTATCGTAGTTGACGTGGAATGTTAGAAGATGGAAAGGGGTATTGCTTTCAGCACCATTCACAGCAGGAAGTGTTTTGATCCTAAACTTGAACTGGTTTATCAATTGTGTATTTACATCATATCGTAGTCTAATAATACGTCCGTCTTGTAGTCTGCTTTGATTGACTGTAAAGAAGTTCTTACTAATAGTAGGATCTTGAACACCAAACACTGGGTCTTCATTTGGTGTGAAGACCCTTTCGTTTAGAGCCATCTTCTGTTCACCAGCAAGTGTAAAGTCACTATCGTAGTCAGTAGCGTATTCTAGTGCTAGTGGGTTGTCTCCATAAGATAGAAGTTCTACCTCAACAGAATATACACGATGCTTTACAGAATTATCTCCAAAGTCCATCCAGTTACTTTCCCACACAGCAGCAGGTTTTTGAAGTGTATTAGTGGTCATATTGCTTACGTCCTGTGTGAACGAACCAACAGTTAGGGTTTGACCGAACCTACGATCTCCTGACCATACTACGAGAGGTCCAACAGAAACACCGCTAGAACCGACGAAGATAGGTCCACCAGCGCCTCCACCAATGCCTGTCCACTTGGGTGCTGTTCCAAAAACAAAGTGTCCCTCGGGGTCTTGTGCGGCTGTTGTGAAGCGGAATAGTTTATCGTTGGTTTCATTGACTGAACCACGAATAGAGAACTGCTGATTATCAACGTGGTATACAATACCTCTTGTTGGAATAGATGCGCTGTCCTTTGGAAAGTGGAACCAAGCCTCACGTTCCTTTTTAGAATAACAAGCCCAACTACGCTGAATAGCAGCCTTGTTGATGCGTGTAATTTCTTTATCTACTGTCTCACTGATCTTTGTAATAGTAACCTGTGAACCACCATCAAGACCACCAGAGATAAGCCAGATGCCTTCCTCGTTGAGAAACATAACGCCCATATTGGGAACGTTACAAATAGCATTGCCTGCTTCGGTGCCTAGGTTACTTGCTAGTGTAGAAATGGTAGGTAGTCCCTGACCATCACGTCTAACAATCTCAATAGCGTTACGACGGAATACCAGCAAGTTATTGTAGTAAGGATACAACTGTGTGATGTGTCCACCTGATGTATTACCTACATCAAAGAAACTAAATGCTTCAAACTGTTCTGGAACACCTTTCTGTGAATAAATAATTCTAGTAGGAGAACTATCTCCACCACCCAACCAGATACGGTTGTCCCACGCTGCTCCAAATTTATAAGTTGTATTGATACGAGAAGATCTATAAACTGCTGGGGCTTGTGATGTTAGTGCTGTATCAGGTGTAAAATCAATATAATGTGTAGTGCTGTTGTCTTCTAGTTCTCTAACAAAGTAAAACACAGCACTGTTTCCATCAGTAGCACCCTGTCTCTTGATGTTTTTAGTTCTGTAAATTCTACGAGCAGCAGTTCCTTCTGGTCCCTGTGGAACATAAAGAACAACGCCAAAGCGTTTGTTCTCGGCAGCAGCCTGACCAACCTTCCAGTTGACGCTTGTAATAGCGCTGTGAGGGCTTTCAGCGCCATCCTCACTAATGGTAGTCATAAAGTATTGGAACTGGCTTCTCTCCTGATCCAGAGAGCCTAGACCGCCAATAAACTTCTCATCAAAGTAAGGGGCAGCAGAACCATCACCTTCTAGTTTATCACCAGAAAGATAGTCAGGCTGAATGTTAGTAGGCTGGATAGAAGGTGTAGCAATAGAAAAACCAAACTGTCTATAATCTTCATTACCACTAAACCAGATAGGCTTATCATAGCCGTTGATAATTAGAAGTCTATTACCGAATGGAATGAACTGGGTTCCAATATCATTAGTCTTTCGTTCGTGTCTGTTTGTATCTAGGGTCACACGGTCGTTGTAGTAATAGTTTCCTGTGTAGGATGCGCCCGTATTTTTGTTTCCCCAGTTGTAGATTAGGCTTCCTGCTCTCTCGTAGAAGTAATAGATCTGTCCTGTTGAAGACTTTTCCCATATGAATGATGCCTCTGTTGGTAGTGCTAGTTGTTCTGTAATAGTTGTTGCGTTGCCTACAATAGAGAAAGCGTTGGGATATTTCCACCAACTTTCAACACCTCGGTCAGCAACCCAGCCAAGTCCTCTGGGATCTACACGCATATTGATTACATTGTCTGCGAAACCAACAGCGCCCTTCCAGCGCTGGTCTAGCCCAGATGCTTTTACAAACTGAATTGTTTTTGTTTTCATAGCCATCTAATGTTTACCCCAAATGTTTTAGCGAATTCATATCATACATTACACCTCGTCCACCAGATGAGAACTGTCCTCTGCGAACGTGACTATCAATATGATCCACATACCTTTTACGAAGTTCTTTCATTTCGTTTTCAATACGACGAGCATAAGTTGTGGATAAACCTTCCTGTCCTAGTTTTAGATAAATATCTTCTAGTGCTTTATAAACAATCAACTGATGGAATTCATAAGGCATTTCTGGAACATCAGTTCCAAGAAGAAGATCCTTTGGCTTTTTGTAATAACGAATAATAGCATCTCTACGGAAGTCGTGGTATTGAAGAATGTTCTGGTCTACCTTGACCTGTTTTACTTCCTCATCAAAACCATCTACCCTAGGATAAGGACGGACCTGCTGATGCTGTCCGTCTACTTCAATGTATCTACGCTGTCCATTATCCAACTGGTTCGCATTATCAATACGATATACCGCCAACTGGTCACTTACAACAACACGTTCGTTATAAGTTTCAAGGTTACGGTTGCCTCCACCATTGATTACAGCAACCCAACAAGGAAGTCCTCTACGCTCACCAGTTGTCTTATCTACATTCTTGTTGTAGTAAATTACTTTTCTGTAACCACGCCAAGGTGTAGGTAGTTCATCTTCGTTGTTATAAGGGTCAGCAACAATGTTACTGTCGTCCCAAGACGTAAAGTTTACATTGATAGAATTGTTGGTTGCGGTCATCTTCAAAGTAGCAGGCTCGCTCAAAGCGCCAACCTTACCATCTTTTAGAAAAGCCCAGCATAGTTCGTAATAACCATTCAAGGTCCAACCAGTTCCTGTATCTTGACTTTCAGCCAACTTGATACGTTCAGCAGGCTTTACCTGCCTGTGAGGGGACCAGATATATGCTTCTGCGTATGAGGCTTTATAATCGGCTCGTAGGTCCACCTGCTCCTCTCTACGAGGCATAATAGCAGTAGCCTTACCGTAGGGGCTGAAAGAACCTTGCGAGGCGTTGTAGGGGTAATCTCGGTGTCCTAGGTATAGAAGTTCAAGTGTGTCTTCTGGTAGGTCATATGTCCGCTTCTTGATAAGCCAATTGAATGAAGGAGCGGGAGGTGTTGGAGCAACAATAGGTTCGTTTACAATAAGGTTGTTTCCTGCTGTGATCTTCTCAATAATATATTCTCTGTTCTCAATGGAAATAGGCTGACCTTCCCAGACATCACGTCCTTCAAGATGACCGACCTTTTGTAGTCGGTCAATGGGAACTGAAAATGTAACTGCTCTCTGTCCCTGAACCCAAGAAGCACCTACCCTCGTTGCTGGGGCTACAAGGTTCTCTGTGTCTCTATCTGGTAGAATATCAATAAAGAACCTGTATGGTTCGGTTGCTGTGGCGAATACCCAACGCTTGCTCGTCCATATAGCGTAGTAGGCATCATTGACTAGTTCATCTAACTGATCATTGAAGGGTTGTAGATCAGGAGAATAGTCTGTAATGTTTTTGATTTTTTCTCTAATTGCTGTTAGGTTCATAAACTATTTCCTCGTATGTCTCTATAATATAGTAAAGGTCAAGTGGAATGAAAAAGCCCCCAACCCCAAATAGGGAAGGGGGCATCATTCTGTATATAAATACTTCTAGTCTAGGACATAGAAGGCTTTACATAGACCGATGTAATAGCGTCAGCGGCAGTTGCGTCAATAGCGTAACCACAGAGGGGCTTGATGTTGTAGGGTGCGCCACCAGTATACTGTGCCTTGACTGCCGTAGCAGCATCAGCACTGAAAGTAAGTGTATCGCCCTTCAACACAGCAACGCCAGATCCGTCAACCTTTGCTTCGCAAATTCCACGAATACAGACAATTGCCTGTCCACCAGAAAGAACGCCTGTGCCTGCGGCATCTGCGTCTCTCTCGCTTGCTGGTCCAAGCACAACACCAATAACAACCGAAGCCGTTGATGTTACACCTGCGCCAGCACCTCTGTTACTATCACTTTTAGCAATAGTCACTGAACTAACTTGATCACTAGCAGCAGTCAGGTCAAGTGAAACCCAGTCACCTGCGTCAAGAGCCTCACCAGCGAGATAAATCTCTGTCTGGCGGCGGTTCATTGCGGCAAGTCCTACTGGGACACTAGCACCAAAACCATCCTGCTGGGTAGTTTCAAGATACTGAATAAGGGTTTGTGTAGCCATAATATTTTTCTCCTTTTATTTGAAACGTATGGTTTATGATTAGAATGTGTCGCCGTCAAACAGAACGCCCTGTGAACCAAGGTGGTCTGCGATCAACTGCGCCTTGACGTAGAGATGGGCTGCTCTCGCAGTAGTTCCCACAACACTTTCAAAAGGACTAACAGCAAAGTCAGCATCCTTATGGAAGACAAGTTTGATCCCGTCAAAGTTTAGCATATAGCCAGTAAGTGGACCAGCACCAAAGTCACCAGAAGTAACGTTGAAACCAAGTTCAATGTCCTGCTCTACACTAGCACCTGCGAAGGCAAGGCTCATACGCCCACCATCAAGGGTGCTTTCACTGATGTAACGCTCCTGCGCAAAGAGAGCACGACGATAGTTCGCCATACCAGCCTCGCTCAACAGCACACAGTCAACATCGCCCAGAGGGGAGACGCTGTTTGCGTTGATATACAACTGTTGTAGTCCACGAATACCGTCAGTGCCGAAAGCACCAGCGACATCAAAGACCTGATTAGTCCAACCATTGACGTTGAAGGTTGCCTTGGAGACACCACCGACGACATTGTTCTGGTTGATCTTGTTCTCGGCTTCAAGGAAACCGCCAGCAACAGCACCGTTCAGGGTGTTCATCGTGGTAAGAATGGGTGAATTACCCACAAGGATCTGCTTGTTTAGTTCTCTACGAAGCATAGACATAACTGAACGCATACGGGCTTCAACAATCTTGACGATTGCCTTCTCACCGCTGTTTTCAAGTTCTTCCTTCTTCGTAACAACAATAGGTGCGGTAAAGTCACACCAGTCGTAGATCGCAGGTTGGAGCACGTCCTTCACAGCAAGCGAGACTGGCTCGTATCCTGTTGGAAGT